>Ga0247609_10002686_pt1 | contig 18593 bp, 18 predicted proteins | sample 172DNAGHGlowgp2_FD_193487 | JGI IMG/M metagenome (GOLD analysis project Ga0247609, IMG submission 193487) | Sheep rumen microbial communities from Palmerston North, Manawatu-Wanganui, New Zealand - 1728 DNA GHGlow gp2 | ecosystem: Host-associated > Mammals > Digestive system > Stomach > Rumen ...
TCTCGCCTACAGCAATTGCGGCAAGAGCATCATAAAGATTGTGGTCGCCGGGAACGTTCAGAACAAAATGTGTACGGCCGATATAGAAATCCGCACAGAGATTTTCGTTCCACTTGAGCTTTTCCGGTTTGATGACACCGCGGCGGACGCCGAACGTCACTACCTTGAAATTCTTGTTCGCCTTCACCTTGCAGAGGCGTTCGTCATCGGCATTCACAATCAGCGTGCCGCCCTTCTTGAGGCCCGCAACGATGTTGATTTTTTCGTTAAACACGCCATCCAAATCGCCAAGGCGTTCGAGGTGGCTTGCGCCAATGTTCGTAATCACGGCCACATCCGGTTCCGTCGCCAGAGAAAGCGGGCGGATTTCGTCCGGGCCGCTCGTGCCCATTTCGACGACAGCGGCTTCGTGGCTGTGCTTCAACTGGAAAAGCGTCATCGGCACACCGATATGGTTGTTGAAGTTCCCTTGCGTAGCATGGGTATTGAACTTCATCGAAAGAACGGCCTTCGTCATTTCCTTCGTGGTCGTCTTGCCGTTACTGCCCGTGATGGCGACCTTCTTCAACTTGAAAAGTCTTTGATAGCCCTTGGCCAGTTTCAAGAGCGCCTTTGTCGTATCTTCGACAGGAGCGTACATCTTGAAATTCGGATCGATAGCAGTTTGGTTTATAACGCTCATCAGAGCTCCATCCTTTTCCATTTGAGATACAAACTGGTGGGCGTCAAAACGTACGCCCTTGATAGGCCAAAAGACAACACCCTTGGCACTTTCGCGAGAATCCATGCAAAGATTCACCTTGCGTTTCAAGGTGCGGGCCGGAACACCGACTGCTTCGGTTTCCAGAATCTTGAGCATTTCTCCAATTGTCAAATCAAGCTTTATCATTCATCGCCTTCACCGCGATTTCGCGATCGTCAAAATGATGTTTGGTCTTGCCGATAATCTGGTAATCCTCGTGACCCTTGCCAGCAATCACGAGCCAATCACCTTCACGCAGTTCCGCACAGGCGCGGTTAATAGCCTCTTCGCGGTTTTCGACAACTTCAAACTTGTCCGTCGTCATGCCCGCACGCACATCCGCGATAATCGCCGACGGATTTTCGGTACGCGGGTTATCGGACGTGAGCCAAGCCTTGTCCGCAATGCGTTCGGCAATGCCGCCCATAATCGGGCGTTTCGTCTTGTCGCGGTCACCACCGCAACCAAAGACCGTCGAAAGCTTGCCGCGGCAAAGGCTGCGAGCCGTATTCAGCACACGTTCAAGAGCATCCGGCGTATGGGCGTAATCCACAATGACATGTTTTCCGTCCTTGTTCCAGACCTTTTCGAAACGTCCCGGAACGCGAACCGTCGCAATCGCCTTGCGCATCGCCTCTTCGGAAATTCCCAAAGCGTGTGCCCAAGCCAAAACGAGGAGAACGTTATCCACGTTAAAATCGCCGCAAAGCGGAGTCACGAACTTTTCCTTCGCAATCATCGGAAGCGTGAATTCCAGACCGTCTTCCGTATTCTTCACCTCGCCAAACGGCTTGATATCGGACTTAGCCTTGCCAAGTCTCGAAACAGCGACCTTGCGGCAGTCGAGAACGTTAAAGAGTTTTTCGCCATGTTCGTCATCGATATTGATGACCGCCACGCCATTTTCAGCCAAATACTTCGTAAAGAGCAACTTTTTCGCTTCGAAGTAGGCGTCCATCGTCTTATGGTAATCGAGATGGTCCTGCGTCAAGTTGCTAAAGAGGCCACTCTTAAAGTGGATTCCCGCCACGCGCCCCTGATGGAGCGAATGCGAAGACGCCTCCATCACGAGATCGGTGCAACCCGATTCTACAGCGCGGGCCGCAAATTCATAAAGATCCAACTGCCCAGGAGTCGTAAGCGTCGCCGGAACAGACTTGTCGCCAATCTTGTTCATGATGGTGCCAAGCAGCGCCACCTTGTGGCCTGCCGCTTCAAGCATCGCATTCATGAGGAACGCACTCGTCGTCTTGCCGTTCGTGCCCGTCACCGCATGGCAAACAAGCTTGCTGAACGGATCCTTGTAGAAAATTTTTGCCGCTTCAAGACGCGCCGCCTTTACATCCGGGACCTGAATCCACTTGGATGTCAGACCCTCCGGGGCCATCGTCTCGCCCACAACCGCAACGGCACCAGCCGCAATCGCGCTACGGGCGAACGCTTCAAAGCCATCCGTTGGAACGGAGAAGAATAAATTCCCCGGTTTCACACGGCGGGAATCATCGCAAAGCCCCGTCACGGACAACTTTTCCATAAGTCCTTCCGAAATCATCAGCTTTTCTCCTTTAAGGTCAGTTTGCAAACAGCGCCCTTCTGCAAAGTCTCTTCTGCTTTAGGTTCCTGGGCGACCTCACGACCTTTTCCTGTATATTCAACATTCATGCGGATGTTCCCCATCACTTCGAGAGCATCCTTTAGCGAAAGACCCTGCAAGTTCGGCATCTTGCTTGCCACGGCATCACCGAGCAAAAGCGTTTTACCGGTAGTTCCGCCCATATCGACGCGTTCCGAAATCACGCGACGGCCTTTACCCTCGAAACGGATAGTGCAATAATTCTTTTTAGCGTAATCCTTTGCCGCAGCCATCGTCATCCCCGCAAAATCCTTGTCGCAAGGAGAACCGAGTTTTACCTGCTTCAAATTGTGAGCAAGCGGCGAAAGTGAGGGATGGTAATAAATTCCTTCCATAATGCGACGGAAAATCGGGCCGGCAGTAAGACCACCCACATGCTTTCCTTGCGGGTCATCCACAAGAACCAGGCACACATAGCGCGTATCTTCGGCAGGAGCAAGCCCAATGAACGAAGCCACCTGCGAATTGCGGTCATAAGAACGTGTCGCCACATTATATTTTTCAGCCGTACCCGTCTTGCCGCCAAACAACACATCGGCAAGCTTTTGCGAAGCGACGCGTTTGGCGGTACCGCTATTCACAACGCGATAGAGCATCTTGCGAATTTTCGAAGCGGTCTTTTCAGAAACGACTCTGCGGAGTTCCACCGGTTTATTCTGTTCAACGACATCACCTTTGGAATTGCGCCATTCCTTTACAATCTGCGGACGCATGAGGAGCCCACCATTTGCAATAGCCGCATACGCCATGACCATCTGGATTGGCGTCACGGAAACAGCATGACCGAAGCCCATCGTCTTCAATGTTCTGTCATCACGAGTTAGTTCCGTCGGAGTCAGGAGCTTTCCGTTTTCTTCACCGTCGTAATTGTCAAACGCCCTCGTGCCAATGCCAAAAGCGCGCGCCATCTTGAACAAGCGTTCAGCCCCCACTTCAGAGGCAATCTTCGCAAACACGATATTCGAGGACTGCACCATCGCCTCGCTCATGTCCATATCGCCATAAACGTGGGTATCGCAAATCTTTTCAGACCTCGGGTTCCATTGCCAGCAGCGGCCTTCGTTCGCAAACACCTTTTCCGGACTGACTGCATTGTTCTCAAGAGCCGCAGCGGCGGTAATCACCTTGAACGTAGAACCCGGTTCATACGACATCGAAATAATCTCGTTTTTCGCCACACGGCCAAGGCCCTGAATCTTGGAATTCGGGTCAAATGTCGGATAGCTCGCCATCGCAAGAATTTCACCCGTATAAGGATCCACAACAACAGCGCTCGCGCTCGTCGCCTTGAATTCGGCAACGCCATCTTTCAACGCCTTTTCGACAATTTCCTGCATATTGCGGTCAATCGTCAGCACAAGATTCATGCCGGATTTAGCTTCGACGACATTCTTTGAACGGTAATAGACTTCACGGCGATGCACATCCTGGACACTCACGCGTAGGCCTTCGTCCCCACGGAGGCTGTCGTCAAAAATCTTTTCCATGCCCATGCTGCCGCTACCGTTATAGCCCACCTTCCCCACAATCTGCGAAGCAAGGGTTCCCTGCAAGAACAAGCGGCTATAGCCCAAATTATCGCTCGTATCGCGCATGCTTTCGGCAAAAACAATCCCGTTACGATCCATGATAGAGCCACGTTCCGCATACAAGTTCTTTGCATGCGTTACCATCGACTTCGTATTCACCTGATAAACACTGCGGTTTACAACTTGGATATCGAAAGTCTTCAGCACAAGCACGCCGATTGTACAAAGTACAAGGCACTTCAATATGAACAGGGGATCTGCGCCGTACTTATTCATTGGGCACCCCCGTCACCATAACTTTTACCGGAACATCGTAAAGACCAAGCCCCGAGCGTTCAGCAAAATCAGCAAGATATTCCAGCGATGTCAACTTGTTGATTTCAAATTCCTGCAACAGAATCTCGCGATTCAACAGGTTCACCTTTTCCCTTAAGCCGAAGAAGGTTCCATAAAGATGATTAATACTGTTCTGCATATAAACGGGAACCATGCAAACCATCAAGCCCATAAGGATAAGAGGCAAAACAATACCAATAAAAACATGATTTCCCGACTTCACGGTTTCGTTCTGCATATTATCGATCATACTCTTTCATAGATCCTTAGCTTTGCAGAACGAGCCCGGCTGTTCCTGTTGATTTCTTCGGCCGAGGGCAAAATCGGCTTACGATTCACTTTCTTTAGACGCTGGTGGTTCCCACCGCACATGCAAACCGGCAGATTTTCCGGACAAACGCATGCTTTTTCGAATTCCGCCGCTGTTTCCTTGACGCAGCGGTCTTCCACGGAATGGTAACTCATCACGACGAGACGGCCACCCACCTTGAGGCAATCGACAGCGGCGCGGAGGCTACCTTCAATCTGCTGGAGTTCGCCGTTTACTTCCATGCGGATAGCTTGGAACACGCGAGCGAGCAAACTGTTCGCTTCACGGCGCTTGTCCGGGAAAATATCTTCCACAACGGATTTGATATCGCTCGGAAGCACGTCGCGGCCTTCGAGCGCAATTTCAGCGACTTTTTCCTTGATGCGGGCCGCAAGTTTGAACGCGCGATCCATATCGGCGTTCTTGCGGAGAGCGGCTGCAAAATCATCGGCACTCACAGTGCGGAGCCATTCCTGTGCAGACACGTTCTCGCGACGGTCCATGCGGAGATCGAGCGGATTGTCGCCTACAAACGTAAAACCACGGCTAGAGTCATCTACCTGATGGCTGCTGATGCCGAGATCGTAAAGGATGCCGTCAATAGTATTCGCATCAATTTCGTTTCCGAGTTCGCCAAACGGAACCGGATGAACAATAAACTTGGGGAGAACGCCGGCAAGGCGCTTCGTTGCAAACTGGACGGCTTCATCATCGCGGTCAAACGCATGCAAGACGCCATCGGAATTCAGTTTTTGCGCAATAGCATAAGAATGGCCGCCACCGCCAAGGGTGCAGTCCACATATACTCCGTCGGCCTTGATGTTCAAACCGTCAAGGCATTCTTGGAGCATTACCGGATCGTGATAGAATTCTCTCCCTTGAACTCCAGCGACCGCGGCCTCGGAAATTTCGTTTACATGTACTGACTTGCGGAGATTCTTATCTGCCATTATCCCCCTCCGTCAAGCCTTCACCATAGAACGCGGCATCGAAAGATTCGATTGCTTCATTTGTTTGCAATCCATACTTTCCGTTGTAACGTTCAGGATTCCATAATTCGAGAGTTTTACCGCTGGCCTGGACATAAAGAACTTCGTCTTTAAGGCCGGCATACTCCAGCAAAATCTTGGGGAGTAAAATGCGATTCTGGCCATCCATTTCCACAACCGTGGGGCAGAGGCCTCTCCGAACTAAATCGGCTTGACGGCGGTCGGACCTAGCATCCAAGTCCGCCATGAATTTCTCAAACTCCGGTAGGACGAACAACCGGAGGGTGCGGTCCGGGCCACGGGTGACCACGAACTCATTCCCTTCGGACGCCAAAAGCTGACGACGGAATTCCCTAGGGAAGGAGGTCCTTCCCTTTCCATCGATAGCCGTTTGGGCTTGTCCTATAAAAGAAGTGAAATTCATATTTGACACATTTTACCACAACACTAATCACACGTGGAAAATATATCCACTTTTTACCACTATGGCAACAGAAAACAGGGGTATAACTTAAAAAAAGCATACTTTTTAACTCAGGTGTAAAATATTTTACAATCAATTATTGCTCATTAGAGCAGTTGTAGATAATATTTACGTAACAATTCTGTTACAATTCGTTAATCGGAAGAAAATTCCTAATTTTACCACATGCTTCTCCGAGTGCCCGATTTTTACGATTCGTTCCGTTGCATTGCAGACAAATGCACTGACACCTGTTGCATCGGCTGGGAAATCGACATCGACGAGACAAGCGCTGCACGCTACGCCACGCTCAAAAACGACTTCGGCAACACACTCCGCAACAACATCGAAGACGGGCACTTCAAATTGCTCCCCGGCGATCGTTGCCCGTTCCTGAGGCAAGATGGTCTCTGCGACATGATTTGCCACCTTGGCGAGTCTAGTTTATGCGACATCTGTCGCGAACACCCGCGATTCGTAGAAGTCTATGGCGACATCATGGAAAAAGGCCTCGGCCTCTGTTGCGAAGAAGCGGTACACCTTCTGCTCGCAAGTAAAGGGACAGCAATCTCGCCCATCGCCTTCGTCGAACGTGAAATTGACGACATCCCAGACGAAATCCCCGACGACGCCCGCGAAGCCCGTGACGCCATTTTTGCAGAGCGAAATCATTTATTCAAAATCCTTACCAATCACAGCAAGCCCTTCAACGAACGCCTCAGCGAATTATTGGACTACGCCATAGAGACTAGCGGATTCGATAATTTAGAACAAAGTTCTAAAATTTCAAACAACGTCCTCCAGTCCTGGATTGACGTCCTCGGCAAAGGCGAAAGTTTCGGCCCTGCTTGGGATACCGCATACAAGCAGTTCAAGCAAAGCTGGACAACACGCAATAGCAAGCCGTTATTCACAGACTCCGACGGAGAAAAAATCATCGCTTACCAGCTCTTCCGCTATTACGCAAAAAGCCTCTTCGACGGGAACAGCCTTACCAAAGTCCAGTTCGCCCTCTATTTTTGGATTATACTCCAAAAGTTCGGCAATATCCTCGCTGCCACAAAAATCGACGCCATCAAACTCTTAAGCAAGCAAACCGAATATTCCGAAGAAATCATGGCCATTTTGGAAGAGGAATTCATAGAAAATCCGGCGTTTTCAGCCCTCAATTTCAAGAGAATTTTGATGGAATAAGATTAATTCTGTGAGATAGAACAACTTTTACAATTATTTTTCTGTTTTTTGTATTTTTACAACCATGCGCCCCCGTATTTTTTCGTATTTTACAACTGTTTAAAAAAGTTCACTAGAATTGTTTTTTTGAGGAGCTTTTATATGATTTATCGTATTTTGACATTAATAGCCTTAGTCGCTGTAACGAGCTTTGCACAGCTCGCACCGGAACCGCAAGTCGCCGACATCAAGTTGATGATGGATACAACTACGAATCAACCTATGAAAATGGACTTTTCCAAGCACCTTTCCGGCATCAGCGATCCAGGAATTCTGTTCAGCCATTTCAGCAACCGACCGTTGCTCATTTATTATTTCAGCCCGAAGTGCCCGCATTGCCAGAAGCATTTCCCCGAAATTCAGAACCTCATCAAGGAATATGAATCCAAGGGTCTCACAGGCATTGCCATCGGCTTGAACGGCGGTATCAAGAAGAACGACATCCGTCTGTTCATCGACCAGTACCATGCGGTCATCCCGGTATTCCAGGACACCGACAGCAAGTTCGGGCCGGCTTACGGCACGGGCTACATCCCGGTCGTCTATCTCGTGCAGAAGGACGGAACATTCTACCGCTACGAAACACTCAACGAAGCGAACATGAACCATTTGCGTTCGACGCTGAACACCATTTTGAAGAAGTAAAAAAAGACTACTGCAATTTTACACTTGTCATCCCGGACTCCGTTCCGGGATCGCCTTTTTTATAGCGCGTCGGCGGGAGACACAATGTCATATTGCATTTTGTCACCCCGGTCACCGTGCCGGGGTCGCCTTTTTTATGGGCTGTCGACGGGAGGCAACTCCGCAAGCGGAGTTGCTCCGGCTACGGCTCGGCAATGCCCGAGCAAGCTCGGGCGCTGCACTCGCCTTGCGCAGAGGTCGAACTTGGCTTCTCCTCAACACCAAAAACATGAAAGGTTCGCGCGCCAATGGCGCACGAACCTTTTATACCGTCGGCGGGAGTCGAACCCACGACCCGTTGCTTAGAAGGCAACTGCTCTATCCAACTGAGCTACGACGGCATTTGTGGGAACACAATATAGCAAAAAATCTTTTTTTTCGTCAAATTTCGCATCATTCCAACGTCATCTCTCAAAAAATTTTACATCCTCCCTATTGCCATTATCGGGAGTTTTATCTACATTTATGCATGAATTTAAATATTTGCATAAACAAAAGCGCGGCACCAGGTTATCTCAATGGCAATGCCGCACGGAGATTTTTATGAAAATTATCGACATTCTCAAGCAAGACAAGATGAGCCTTTCCTTCGAGGTGTTCCCGCCGAAGAAAGAAACGAGTTTTGAGAACGTAAAAGCAGCAACTGAAGCCATCGCAGCGCTCCATCCCGCATTCATGAGCGTTACATACGGTGCAGGCGGCGGCGTCAGCCAATACACGCTGGAAATCGCAAAGAACCTCAAATACAAATTCAACATTCCGATGCTCGCCCACCTGACGTGCATTTCAAGCAACAAGGATACAATCCACCAGCGCATCGAAGACATGAAGGCCGCGGGCATCAAGAACGTGATGGCGCTCCGTGGCGACCTGACGCCGGAACTTATCGCGAATGGCCGTGGCGACTGCGACTACCACCACGCCGTCGAACTCATCCGTGAACTCAAGGCCAGCGATTCCGATTTCTGCATCGGCGCAGCCTGCTACCCCGAAAAGCACCCCGAAAGCCCGAACCAAGCCGAAGATATCAAGCACCTCAAGGAAAAGGTCGAAGCTGGTGCGGACTTCCTCACCACGCAGATGGTATTCGACAACAACCTCTTCTTCAGCTTTTTGTACAAACTCCGCGACGCAGGCGTCAACTGCCCGGTGCTCCCTGGCATCATGCCCATCACGAACGCGAACCAAGTCGATCGCGCCATCAAGCTTTCGGGCTCATTCATGCCGCAGCGTTTCAAGTCACTCGTCGATAAATTCGGTAGCGACCCGGACGCCATGAAGCAGGCAGGCATCATCTACGCAAGCGACCAGATTATCGACCTGTACGCAAACGGCATCACGAACGTCCACGTCTATTCCATGAACAAGCCGGATGTCGCCGAAGGCATCTTGAAAAACGTCTCAGCGATACTCGGGAAAAACTTCCAGGCGTAAATCGCCCCCAAAAAGTCAATTTTGCGTAAAAGATCTTTTTTTGCCACAAAATGTAAAAACAGCTCTCACATTCCCCTCTGCATTATATATATTGAGTATATGAGCATCGTCGATGCTCGAGGTTTTAAAAAAAGGTTAATAATGCTCTCTTATCAAGACGCCTACAAAATTGCGGATTCCGTCCACAAAGGCCAGCAGGACAAGGCTGGCGGACCATACATTGATTTTCTCCAGAATGTCGCCGATTATCTCAAGAACAAGGGCGAACCGGAAGATGTTCAAGTTCTAGCCATTTTGCAGGATTCCATCACATCAGGCACCAAGAAAACTCCGGACGACATGATCAAGATGGGCGTTCCGGCAGACATGGTCGAACTCATCCAGAAGATGACTTACCACAAGAATCAATCCTGGATTGACGAATACAGCTGCAAGCTGATGGCGAAGGGAGTCCCTGCCGAAGATGCGACTTACGATGCCCGCGAAAAGGATTTCGTCCGCTTTGTCGAAACACTCAAGGATAATCCGACAGCAGCCAAGGCAAAGAGCGCCATCTTGAATGTACTCCTCGAAGACAAGTACATTCACCGCCAGGAACGCCGCGAACTCAAGACGAAGTTCCGTCTCAAGAAGTACAAGGCCGCGATTCAAGCGCTTGGAGTTTAAAAAAATGCCCGCCGCGAGCGGGCTTTTTTTATTGCCACTTCACCGCCTATTTACTAATTTTACACCGTAATTTTTTAGCCCTAACGGGCACAAACCCCTAAAAAGGAACACAACAATGGCAAACAAAGTCTATAACTTTAGCGCAGGACCGTCTGTCCTGCCGGAACAGGCACTCAAGGAAGCATCTGCTGCATGCATCGACTACGCAAATAGCGGCATCAGTATTCTCTCCATGAGTCACCGTTCAAAGCCGATTGAGAATATGTTTGCGGAAACGGAACAGTTCCTCCGCGACTTGATGGGCATTCCTGAAAACTACGATATCGTGTTCCTCGGTGGTGGTTGCTCACTTTTGTTCTGCATGCTCCCGATGAACTTCCTCGACCAGAACGCTACTGCCGACTACGCCCTCACCGGCGTTTGGGCAAACAAGGCCTACAAAGAAGCCAAGCAGTTCGGTAACGCTCTCGCCGCTTGCGACACCAAGTCCGAAACTTACAGCCGCATCGACAAGAACTTGAAGCTCAGCGACAACGCCACGTACCTCCACGTGACTGCGAACAACACGATTTACGGTACGGAATGGCACAACTTCCCGAAGCCGAAGTCCGGCTTCCTCATGGCCGACGTGAGCTCCGACTTCCTCGCCCGCAAGATCAACGTCTCTGACTTCGGCGTTGTGTACGGCGGCGCCCAGAAGAACATCAGCTGCGCTGGCGTGACCGTGACCATCATCCGCAAGGACTTGCTCGGCAAGGTGAACCGCACCATCCCGACGATGCTCAACTTCCAGACCCACATCGACGCAAAGAACATGTTCAACACGCCTCCGGTTTTCGCCGTGTACGTCATGAACCGCACGCTCAAGTGGCTCAAGGACTTCGGCGGTGTCGAAGCTATCGAAAAGGTGAACCGTTCCAAGGCCGCTCTCCTCTACAGCGCCCTCGACAACTCCAAGGTGTTCGTCGGTACCGCTGCCAAGGAAGACCGTTCCATCATGAACGTTCCGTTCGTGTTCAACAAGGACGTCGTTGCAGCAGACAAGGCTGACGATCTCGCCAAGGAATTCCTCGAATTCGCCAAGGACCGCGGTCTCCAGCAGCTCAAGGGTCACCGTTCTGTCGGCGGCTTCCGCGCTTCCATCTACAACGCGATGCCGGTCGAAGGCGTTCAGGCTCTCGTCAACTGCCTCGGCGACTTCGAAAAGAAGGTGCTCGGCTAATTAGAAATGCGCCGCGTCCCATGCGGTGTAACGCATTTGAGAAAGTCCCGGCCATAGCGCCGGGGCTTTTTCACACCCAAAAAGTCATCCTGAAGCAACGCGACGGGATCCAGTGATAGGGCATAAAGAAAGACCTCCTCATAGTAAATGAGGAGGTCCTATTTTTTGTGTTAGGAGTACGCCATTACGGCGCCTTGGAGGAGGATTTTGTGGCACGTATGACCCCGTGCCGGGCGTTCTGCAAAATGCACCAATTCACCTTGCGGAACTTTGAGAATGAATTAGAACCTTTGTCTTGTTCTCAAAATTCTAATCCATACACACCCAAAGGCGATTCATTCTCATTCTTTACATGCAGAAAGATACTCTTTTAAATAGCGATTGTCAATAGAAAAAAAGCAATTTTTACAAAAAATTTCAAAAAACGCGATTTTCATCACATTAAAAAATGTTCTCAAAAATTTTAGCAACAAAAAGTTCCATTTCGGCCAAAAAACTTCCGTTTATCACCTTTTCGCCATTTTTTTTCAAACGCGCAAAAAAAACTCCAAACCAAAAGGTCTGGAGTTAAACAGTTACAAAGTTCCGCATATGAGAAAAGCCCGTTCAGAACGGGCCCGAATTCTCTAAACGCTTCAAACCGTTAGTTATCGTCGTTTTTCTTGGACGTGAATTTATTCGCAATCTCGGGAACGATTTCCATGACCTTCGAGACTAACGAACTGTCCTTGGTGATGGGCATGATGCGAACATCGTCACCCCTGATGACGAGGAAAGCCACCGGATCGACCGAAGCGCCACCGCCGGACGCCGAAGTGTCGCCCTTATTCTGGTGACCGCCAAAGCCGAAGCCAACGGACACACGGCTTACAGGAATAACAGTTGATTCACCCGCCTGGATAGGGTCTCCAATGACGGTTTCCGCCTTCGTGATGAAGCGGAGCTTTTCTAAAAGAGTTTCAGCAAGTTTTTCAATAGCCATAATTTGAATATAGTAATTAAAAATTAATACCTGGCTCCATAGACGCGGTCACTGGCGGTAAAGAACTTGCGTTCGAGATCTGTCCAGTCGAGATAGCCCCAAACCGCCACCACACGACCACCCGGAAGTCTTGTCGCCATGCCGTTCACGCCCTCGCCCGCATTAAAATAAAGCGTCGAGGCTTCGCGATAGACGCCCTTCGGGTGCACAATGTTCAGCTGACGCCCCCAAGCGAGAAAGTCGTTTTCTTCGACAAGGTCCCAGCTGCGTGCGACATTCCACTGCAAGTCGGAGTCACGATAGCTTTGCGCAAGCACCGGAAAATAGGCCTTGACGCCAATAAAATACTTTGTCTGAATCGATGTATGACCCGGCTCGCGGTGTTCAAACGGCAAGCTCAAGAATTCCTGCGGGAATCCGCCATGACGAGCATTCGGGAATTGACGCACGTAATTTTCGAGGTCGCTGCGTTCATAACGGCGGAAACTGTCATGCTTGAAAATAAAGATTCTTGTGCCGGAACGGATACTTTGTTCCAAGAACGACCCACGCAAAATCGGGACAATTCCCTGAAAGCGTCCACTATTCATGTAATAATCCAACGCATAAACGTCGCTCTTAAACTCCAAAATAGACACGTCCAGCGTATCGCCAACCATCATCGGATAACGTAAATCTATTCGTTTAACCAAAGCCTTGATATCATCGTTCGGACTTTCGTTTATATGTATTTCATCCATCGGCCATACATCGTTATAGCAAACCAACGTATAGTCCACATTTTCATCTATTTTTTTTTCGCAGGCACAAAAAAGGAGAGCAACGAAGCAGGCCAACAAGCAAAGCATTTTGGGAAACAAATTCACAGCAAGTCGATTCATACACATAAAATTTAGTACACATCCGGTTTGCGGTTGCGGGCCTCCGCGTAATTGCAATACTCATAAAGAGGGCACTTGGAACAGTGCGAAGTCAATTCACGACAGATAAAACCATCCGTCCCGTTTTCAAGAAAAAACTGAAGCGAATGAGCCGCAAAATAAGGATTTTCAGGTGAAAGCGCCACAAAATAGTCGTTCGCGAGTTTCTGCTTTTCTTGTGGCTCAAGTTCCGAAAAGCCACCATCTTTCGCCGGGCCAAGCATCGACAAAAACCGACGAGCCCCCATAGTAAGCGGTAAAGGCGGTATCTTAAAATCATCGCGATATGCAAGTCCAAGCCCAAGCGGAGCTGGCGAAATCAAGCGATAAACCGCAGCGCACGCCTTGGGCCGCGGATTCGAACGTCCCATGAAATAGATTTCGCCCAAGTCACGCCACATTTCTTCGGGAGTGCGTTCACGAGCCCAAGCGACCAGATCGGGATGGCGACGGACAAAAAGTCCAACACTCCAAAATATTCCTGCGACATTTTCAAAGACGGACCAGTTACGGCTGTTGAAAGTTTGCTCGACAACGTCTTCGATTTCGGATGCTTTCGGCACCGGAAGAGTCCAAAGCTTATCGCCTGGAAAACGCTCGTAAAGCTTAGTAAGAAGCCGCAAAATATCTGGATAGGAGCGGTCTTGAAACAAGGTCGTTCCTAACAAAGTCCAAGCGATTTGCTCGTTCTTGTCAGGCATCTTGCATGCAACATAGACAACAGGATCGGCGCACTTAAAAAGCAACGCCACAAAAGCTTTCGAAGCCTTGAAAAGCGAAGGCTCGTCGTGAATGAACCGTTTTACAGAGACCATCGCGACTGACCATCGAGCGCTACTAAAGCGCTTCGCCTACCTTTACAGCCTGTCCGAGACGGGATTTAAACAAGTCCGGGTGGCGTTCACGGATTTTCTTGTCGACCACGAGAATTACGGTGCTACCCATTTCAAAACGACCGAGTTCACCGCCCTTTTCAAACGAGAACTGCTGATTCGGAATCCAGTCCATGCGCTTGCTGTCTCGCGACAACTTGCCCGCATTCGTCAAAATAGAATCGCTATACACGACACCAATGCGGCCGACATTCGTCGCGCCCACTTTGACTACGAGAATTTCGGAACCATCGTCCAAGCGGATTTGGCTCGTCAAACGTTCGTTGATGCAGAAAAGACCTTCCACGCGTTCGACGCTCCCGACATTCACCGGCCACAGCGTACCTGGGCAGTAGCTTGAAAGCACAAGGTCGCCCTTGACCGGGCTGTGGATGCGGTGGTAATTGAACGGCGCCAAATAAATGGTCGCAAAAGCACCACCTTTAAATTTTTCAGCCAATTCCTCGTTACGCAAAAGGCTCTTGAGCGTGTAGGTTTTGCCCTTTGCCTGAATCAAATTCTGCTCATCGCCATCGAATGTACCCGTCTGCGAAAGCACTCCATCGACCGGGCTCACGATTTCAGCATCGGCTACGGGGCGCATACCCGGCTTGAGTTTGCGGATAAAAAGTTCACCGATGTTCCTGTAATGACTCAGCGGAAACTCGGCTTCGGCCATGTCCAGCTTGTAATAGCTAGCAAAAGCGTTACGGGCAATTTTGCTCAAGAACGGGATACGCAAACGCGTAAACGCACCAAAGACGCGGCTCACGGCGTTCTTCGGCAAAAGCTTCATAAAAACGTAAAAAGGAGTGTTCATGATTGCAATTATAGTAATTAGTAGGAAGTAGGCAGTAGTAGAACAGGATGAAAGCAGTGTCATCCTGAGCGAAACCCGTTAGGGTGTAGTCGAAGGATCCAGTGAGTGTTTAAACTAATTTTAAAGAAGGTCCTGCAATGCTCTACGTCAATGATTCTCGAAATGCGCGACGTCGGTGCTGAATACTTTCCAAAGTCTAGAAGCGAAGGGTGTAGCCCATTCTTTTTCAGGCGCCACGCGAGTTGTGGTTGCAGCAGTAAATTTGGAATAAGTGAGGGCAAGAAGTTCCCCATAGCGGGCGTCCCACATGCTCCAGACGATTTGCCAAGTGAATCCACCTTTTTTGCCCAAGTCCGGGTCCATCGTCACATTCAGAACGAGAGGAATTGTCAGATAGCGAAGCTCATAGCGGCTAGCGATTCCGTTCAGCAAGTCCTTCAGTTCAAACGGCAACTGGCGCACCAGCGTCTGCTCCACGCCATCGCGTTCTTCCCATGGAGTCACATCATCGAGGCGTTTATTTTCGACGAACTTGTCGGCAAGCAATTTTAAAGACAACGTTTCCAAGTAAGCGGAGTCGGCTTCGGGAACGCGCATTCCCGGGAGCATGAGTTCACGAGTCATTTTGGGGAACGCTTTTGCAAAGAGGGAATCTTCGACGCGAGCTAAATCAAAGTCCAAAGCGTCGGCGCTAAAGCTGTGGCACATTTTGCATTCTTCCGGGCGAGTCGCAGTCACCTTGAGAGCCGGAAAAACTCCCACGATTGCATTGGAATCGATACGGCTAAACGCAAGCGGGTTCCATTCGCGATAAAATTTTTCGTCCGTGATTTTCAATTCGATTTCACCCTGCGTACCACATTCCGTGCAAGGAGCATCCGCCATGCCGTTATCGCCTTCGGGAGCGGAGTCACGCGAGCCTGCGCATGCGACAAACAACGTTGAAGCAAACAACAAAGCCGTGAACGATGAACTAATTTTTTTCATAAAAACTCCAAGTAAAGGAGATTCCCGGTTAAACCGGGAATGACAAGAATAAGCAACTCCGTGCTACTCTAACATTATAGTAAATGGGCCGTCGTTGACGAGACTCACCTGCATATCTGCACCGAATTTTCCCGTTTCGACAACGGCAACTTCTTTTTTGCACTGCGCAATGATGTATTCATAAAGTTCATTTGCAAGCGCCGGATTCCCGGCTCCGTTGAACGTCGGGCGGTTGCCCTTATTGCAATTAGCATACAACGTAAATTGCGAAACAAGCAAGAGAGAGCCGCCGACATCCTTGATAGAAAGGTTCGTCTTTCCGTTTTCATCGGCAAAGATGCGGAGCGCAAGCATTTTCTTGATGAAGCGGTCGGCAATTTCACGGGAATCGCCCTCGCCTACGCCAATTAGCACAAGGAATCCTTTGCCGTCAATTTTTCCGACGGTTTCGCCTTCGATATCGACTTGAGCCTTCAAGACTCGCTGAATAAGGAATTTCATACACTACAATCCTGATAGAACTTTTGAATAGCCACGGGGTCGTTTGTGACGGTCAAGGCCAAGCGCAAGAGTACGGCTGCTTTTGCCGGTGGCAAGTCATAAGCGGCAATCGTTCCCTTCACCAGAAGTTGCTCCGGCACAATGCAACCGCGATTGATTCTCGTGGAGACGACAACGGGAACATTCACTTTCGCCAAAGCATCGGCCCACGCTTGCGAAAATTCGCCAGCACCGGCCCCCGCAACAACAAGCCCCGCCGAATGTTCCGCAGCAAAGCGTACCAGCTCCGCATCGGCATCGGCGTTGAAGTAAAGGACGGAGACTTTTGGGAGGGAATGCAGAGAGGAGATGTCGAATGTTGGTTCAAGAAACTGATCCCGGAACGGGGTCCGGGATGACAATGCAGGTTGACTAGCCCCGGATTTTTCGTCTCGGCTCAAGATGACTCCGCTATTGCTTATTTCGGCGAAGGAGTCGAGGGCGTTTGCATGGACTTTCTGCACCGTCCAAGCATCCATGAGTTTACCCGCGAAGGCGACAAACACGGGCACGTTGTTCGCAAACGATAAACGGTGATCCCGGCACTGAGGCCGGGATGACAATTCAACAGAATATTCTACTGCACTGCGCACAGCAAACAGCAGATTTGCGGGGCCATCCGGTTCCGTAGCCGTCGCAGGCCGCATAGAACCTGTCAACACCACCGGTTTCGCGATGGTCGCACAAGCAACGTTCTCACCAGCGACGTTCGCACCCAGTGTCAGACTCAGGAAAAATGCGGTTTCTTCCATCGTATCGGTCCCGTGCATAATCACGAAACCATCGACGTCCGCACACTTCGAAAGTTCCTCAATTCGATGCACAAGCGCAATCCAAATTTCAGAAGTCACATCATCCGAATTGATATTGCAAACTTGCTCCACGCGAATGTTCGCCACGGTCTTCAACTCTGGCACAGCATCAACTAACGTTTGCGCTTCAATCGAGCCCGACTTGTAGCCGATATCCTTACCTTGTTCCCCAGCACCGGCAATCGTTCCGCCAGTTGCCAAAACCACAATATTTTTCATCGTACCGACTCCAGCAGTTCCTTTGACGTTGTTCCAAAATACTTTTGCAAGGCTTCGTCCGTTCCTAGCTTGCGAAGGTCTTGCAAGCACTTGGCAAACTTGCGGAAAGCATCTTCGCCACCTCTCGCAAGCATATTCTCAACCATACGGAGCGAATACCAATAAAGTTTTATTGCCGCATCCGTATTAGACTCGTTCACAAACGGTTCCGTCAGCGACTTTAGGCTCGGGGCGCCACCACGCGGGCGTTCCACCTTTTTTTTCGACGCGCCAATCACCTGAGCAATACCCTCGTTCATCCAAAGCGGTACCTGAGCGCGAGTCATTGCACGCACAAAAGCATGAGTCAATTCATGGAACAGCACAGGCCGGTAAACTTCGCGATACGCCATCATATTGACCGGCACGCGCAACTTTCCGTCGAACACTGCAGCGACCCAGTCCGGACGCTCTCCCACTCCCTGATGGTCCTCCGCCTCATACAGCACGACGCCAATCTTGTTTGCGGGCATATAGTCGAACAAACTGCTAATCGAATCAAAAGCCACTTCCAAAACAGCAAGCGCTTCCATCACGTCTTTTTTTGACGGATGGCCATCAAATTCCAAGCGAAAATGCATGGACTTCTCGACGCCAAGATTTTCCATTTCTTTTTCAAGTAAATTGGACTTTTCAACAAGGTAATCCAAGTCCTTGTTTTTAAAATTCAGCGATTCGATATATTGCACGCACTCCTTGTAGCGTTCCTGTTCAAAAAAGATTCCCGCCATGTGCATCTGCAAATTCGTGTCGTTCGGTTCCGACTTCAAAAGCTCACGAACATTGCGCTCGGCACAATTCCAGTCGCCTGTAGAAAGGCAATCGTTTGTTTCGTTAATCAAGGCTTCTCGTTTCTCAAGTTCTGCAAGTTTTTTTGAGCTGACTACACACAGCAAGACAACCGCAAAAAGACACAGCCAAAGGACTTTTTTTCTCACAATACTATTTCCATTAAAAATGCCCCCTACAATTTTACAAAATATCACAATCAAGAGGATTTGTTCGGCCTACTAAATACTCCCTCTTCCAAATAAAAAGTATATTTTCTAAGGAAGGTTTGGTTATGGCAGAAATCTTTGATTACGACGACTACCGAGATATGATCAAGGATTATTACTTGGAGCACAAAAAACACAACTCCTTGTATTCCTTTAGCACTCT
>Ga0247609_10002689_pt1 | contig 18571 bp, 25 predicted proteins | sample 172DNAGHGlowgp2_FD_193487 | JGI IMG/M metagenome (GOLD analysis project Ga0247609, IMG submission 193487) | Sheep rumen microbial communities from Palmerston North, Manawatu-Wanganui, New Zealand - 1728 DNA GHGlow gp2 | ecosystem: Host-associated > Mammals > Digestive system > Stomach > Rumen ...
ATTGCATATAATTCCCAGAGTGCATTAAAATGACCACAAGAAATCAATGAATCAATCATATTTGGTCCAAGATTCTTAATACCCACATTCTTAAACCAATAAATAAATTTATTGATTTTCTGAGATGGACATTCAAGATAATTACTACACCAATAATCAACTCCTTTCATTTGAAGTGGTTTTCCACAACTAGGACATTTATCTAAAGATATTTCTTTAGAATATTGTGTATGCATTTTATTAACTATTTTTGGAATTACATCATTTGCTCTTACACAAAATACTTTATCAAATTGCTGAATATCATTAAATTTAATATAAGTAATATTATTAAGAGTTGCTCTATTTACAATTGCAGAACCGATTTCGATCGGATCAATAATACCAACCGGTTTTACAAATCCATTTCTAGATGTATTCCATTCAGTATCATTTAAATTTGTCCAACCACCTTCTGGTTTTGGTTTAATTGCAATTGCATATTTATGATGATGATCTGTATCACCAAGTTCATCTTTAATTTTCTTTTGAATATTAATATTATTAAATACTAAAATGATTCCATCGGTTTCAAAAGGCCATGAATCTCTTACAGTCTTTTCATATATTTCAAAGCTTTCCCATGCTTCATCTACATTTCTAAACTTATTATATGGAACTGTATTAAAACCTAATTCTTTAAGTCTATCAAGTTTATCAGTTTCATATTCATATCCATCTACAATTAATTGATATGCGATGAATCTTACTTTACTATGAATAGAAGATTTATCTTTTCTTTTAAGAGCTCCACTACAAATATTTCGTAATGGTTCCTGATCATTTGGATCTCTCTCAAGATTATAAATCTTTTCAATATAAAATTCACCTCTTACTTTTACATCATCAGAAAAATCATTTATCTTTCTGATAATACATTCAAGATTAGCATCATTAATTTTAACACCAATCTTTCCATTTCCTCTCGTTGATGCACAAACAAATTTTCCATTCTTATAAGCAAGCTCACCAGATATACCATCGATTTTTGGTTCTTCAACTAATATCTGATCTTCTGGATTATTAATAAAACAGTTATCTATTTTATTATTATACCATTTAGCAAGCTCTTCTTTCGTATGGACTTTATCCATAGAAAGCATCGGTACATCATGTACAACTTTATCACTTTGTTGTATCTGATCTTCAAAACCAACTTGTCTAAGAATTTTATTATTTGGATCTAATTGTCTAAGTTCATCTTCGAGAAGATCATATTCTGTATCACTCATTTCAATATCTATATCATCTGTCATACTATAATATTTCTTTTTTGCATTGATGATAAGATCTTCGAGTTCTTTTATTCTTTTTTCCTTATCCATTATATTTACTCCTCGAAATATAATATATTTATATTTTTTGTATTAATTTTTCTTTTATATAATAAGCCAAACATTGAAATAATGGAGGTTAAAAAGATGTATATTGAAAAGATTAAAAGTCTTAAAGAAGGCATAATTACAGAAAGCCTTAAAGAAAAACTTATTTCAATAATAAATAAAATCAGTATTTACATGACAGATTTTGAAAAAGAATTAAAAGAAAAAGAATATCAAGACTCATATGAATTCAAAGTTCTTGTAAATGATATTTTTAATTATTTTTATGAACTATCATCTTCTATCTTTGATACATTTGTTTGTGAAGGTGGTTCCGAAGATTATTCATATAAAAGTTTTAAATTATTTTATATGAATATCTTTTATTCATTTTTACAAGATTTCTTTATTAAAAATAATACTGTTAAAGAATTCTTTTCTAAATTAAAACCTGAACAATATCAAAGAATATATGCTATATGTGAAGATTCATTATTTAATTTTATAGCACATTATTTCTTTACATCAGAATCTGATCACAAAGATAAAATTGAACATATTCTTAAAAATATTATTAATTATGATTGTGATTCAGATGATAAATTATATAGATATAAGAAAATTTTATTCTCACATTATAAAGAATCAGTTTGTAATGAAATAACTACTTATAATGAAAAAATAAAAGAAAAAATGAGTAATATACATAAAGAAATTGCTGGTCTTAGAATTATAGTTAAAACATTAAAAACTTATTATTATGATTTCAATAAAGAATATGGAATTAAAATATTATTAGAAAGTGGCGATAATATTCCTACATATTTATTCCCAGTTATTTCTTCTAAAATGAATAAAGAAGAAATTACGAAAAAAACTTTATGGGATAATGTGAAATTCTTTAAGATTGAGATAATTAATAAAAATAAAGAATATAGTGAGTTAGATAAACTTTATAAAACACAACTTGATAAATATGAACATGCAAAAAATATAACACAAGAAGAATTTGAAAAAGGATTATAAAAAAAAATAACCACGGGTCTTTTTGCCCGTGGTTAAATTTTTATCCGATTTTGCGTACATTAAAATTGATGATTTTATCGTCAATATTTTTAAATGACACATAATCGATTTCGCCCTTGAGCACAGATTTAATAAGCACCCAACGGTATTTATAAATCTGTCTTTTCCATTTCTTTGCTGAACATTTCTGGTCAACAAAATTTCTAATAATTGAATCAAATCCATTAACTATATCTTTCATAATTATATCTCCTTGAATATAGTTTATTATTTTTATTATTATCTATATTCACAATATAATATGCCATTAAAATGATACTTTATTACTAATTTAACATTTTTGTATAAGGAGCATGTATGATAGTATTAACTGATGAGCAAAGAAATGCTATAGTTAAAGCATGTGCATGGTACTATGATACATCTTTTAATAAGAAAAACTACTTTGTAATAAGTGGTTATGCCGGAACCGGTAAATCTACAATTGTAAAAACTTTAATTGAAGTATTAGGATTAGCAAATTATAATGTATTATTTGCAGCATTTACAGGTAAAGCTTCTTTGATACTTAGAATAAAAGGTAATATGGCAAATACAATCCATAAATCCTTTTATAATATTTATTATGCTGATAATGGAATGTATCATTTTAGTGTAAAGCGTTCATTACCATCTACTATAAAATTAATAGTAATCGATGAATGCTCTATGATAAATGACAAGATGATAAAAGATATTCTTTCTTTTAATTTACCGACTATATTCTTAGGTGATATCGGTCAGTTACCTCCTGTTATAGGACAGAACTCATTATTAAAAGATGTAAATAATATTGATGCACAATTAACTAAAGTATTAAGACAAAATGATACTTCCGGTATTCTTGATCTTGCGACTAAAGCAAGAAATGGAGAAAAATTACTTGAAGGAACATACAAAAATTGTCGTGTATTACATTTAAAAGATATTGAAGATATAACTAAATATGATATAGTATTATGCTGGAGAAATAGCACAAGAAAACTATTTAATCAAGCTATAAGAAAAGAATTAGGTATAAAAGACATATATCCTCTAAAAGGCGAAAGAGTAATCGGTTTAAAAAATAATTATTTTCATCAAATAGAATATGAAGGTATTCCAATATTTCCGGTAAACGGATTACCATCTACAGTTTTGAATGATTACAAATTATCATCTGATAAGAAAAATATTTTATTAGATTATCGTCCAGACTTTATAAAAGATCCAAAAGGACCTTTCTTTAGAACTATATGTCATGCAGAATATTTTAATAATTATGGATATGATATCGAAAAAGATCCTTTTATAACTGACGATGAAGATGATTTAGTACATCTTGATTTTGGCTATGCATTATCTGTTCACAGAAGCCAAGGATCAGAATATAAAAGAGGTTTATTCCTTGATGAATTTGAAGGAAATGAAGATATACATAATAAATTTTTATACACTGGTATAACTAGATTTATGCAAGGTGTAGATATAGTTTTAGATTATCAAAGATAATAATAAATGTACTACCATACGGTAGTACATTTATTTTATATCGTTATATCAATTATTTTATTTTTTCTATTTTCTTCTTCATATTTATCGACCATTTCATTTATATATAAATCATAATTTTGATTCATATTAAAATCTTTTCCGCATCCTAAAACTGCAAAATATTCATTTAAAGTATTTATAAGCATATTTTTAATTTCATCAGAATATCCAAACCTTTTACTTTGTTTTTCTACCATCTCTATAGCTTCAGTAACACGAATATCATCTTTATAAGATATCCAATCACATAACATTTCTGCCAAATCGATCAATGTCATATCAGAAATACCATTTTCAAAATGCTCAGGATGATGTGGATTATTTTTATAATGCATTTCAAAAAGTTCACGATATCTTTCTATTTTATCTTTGTATTCTTTTGAACCATATGGATATCTTGGTTCTTTATCCATCTTTTTCCATAATGATAATTCTGGTTCTTGTAACTTACTTTTATCATGTTCTTGTAATCTTATAGATAATGCTGCAATTAATTTGAATAATTTATTTTGAACCCGTTTTATGTGATTTTTAATATAAGTTTCAGTATCACACATTTTTTACCCCAAAAAATAAATTACCTTTTCCTACATTAAATTGTTAAAAAAATAACAGTAGGTATAAAACCTACTGTTATTTATACTATTCATTCATTTTTTCTTTAATATTATTTACTGTATTTGTAAATTCATCGGACACTTCTTCTGAAACGCGTACAAAATATATAAAACCTATTTTATCACTTTTATCTACTAAAGCTTCAGGTCTTATAGATCTTATCATTTCGCGTTGTTTATAATTAAGACTTTTATAAACTTCAAGAAGTTTTATACATTTTTCTTCATCATCTTTAAAAGCTTCTTTTATAGCTTCAAGATATTCTTTTTCAGATAAACCTAAACCAATTGTAAAAAGACTATTAGATGCTTCAAGTAGCATTATTATCCTCTACATATTTTATTCGTTTATCTTTTTTCTTTCGTTTTATATTATTATTATCGATTTCAAAACCGCAAATTCCATAAACTGAATTCATTTGTACTTTATATTTGTGTTGATGTATTAAATTAATAATACTTTTATCTACATCAACAAAGTGAATATCTTTTATCATTGAATAAAATGAATATTCACCATAAAATACTTTATTTTTAGATTCTAAATATAATTTTCTCAATCCTTTACATTTGACTAAAAAGTTAAAGAAATTTTCAAATTCTTCATATTTAGAATATTCGGAATCAGGTTCACAGAAGTTTATATTAGATGTAAGTTTATCATTTACCAAACACTTATATTCATGATTGCATCTAAATTCATCCTTTTCATATATAAAATCTAAATCCTTTAAATGTATTTCACTAGTTTCATTATTCATACTCAATAATATACTAGAATTTATATTATCTTCAACTAATGTAATTTTATTTACAGAATCTAAATCTATAATAGAATTTTTAATTCTTAAAATAGAAGGAGGTATTATATAAAATCTTTCACCACTTTTTCTTTCTTCTATTTCTTCTTTAATCTTTTTAAGTTTTTTATTCTTTTGATATTCTCTTACATCCATTTTTAATATAATATAGGCTACTAATGTCACTAATATATAAATAAAAATGTGTGTAATATTATTTAACATCCTTTTGCACCTCCGCTACTCCTTCACGGATTCTAGCCTGGCACATTGCATCACATTCAATATTAAATTTATCGCTATCATGACCTTTTACCCAATTGAACTTAAGATTAAGATAGGTTTCCTTAATCTTAATAATTTTCAACCAAAGATCCTGATTCTTTACATCTTTTCCTGTAAGAGTTTTCCATTCATGTTCCTTCCATTTGTCAACCCATTCAGTTGATCCTTTGATTACATACATTGAATCTGAAACAATTTCTAATTCATCTTCCTTTGGATTACAATCTGTTTTTGCAAGAGCTTCAACTCCTTTCAATACAGCTTTCAATTCCATTTTATTATTTGTAGTATCGAATTCACGACCAGAGTCTTTTGATACCTCTACATATTCCTTTTTACTGTCATCATACTTTAAAAGAATGAATCCCCAAGATCCAATTCCTTTTGATTGTGTGTTACAGAAACCACCGTCTGTATAAAGTTTAAAAAGTTTCATTGATTACTCCTGATTCTTCCGTAAAAGCAGGTAATACAAAATCAGAATCTCTAGTTGGCAAGAAATCAAAATCTTCATCTTCATAATTTTCTGTATTTGGTTCAACTACATTTGGTTCTACAGTTGCAAGCGAAACATTATTTTCTTCTATGATGTCATGGACTTCTTTTAAAGGATCTTCTGATGTTTCAGTAGATTCATTTGAAGTTTCATTATCACAGATTGCTGATACAATTGCTACAGTTTTATTAAGATCTTCATTTTTATTCTTAGTTTCTACAGTTTCTTCTTTTACTTCCTCTTTTACATTTTCGGTAGAAGTTGGGTTTATTTCAACTGTTCCATTTTCAGTTTTAATTTCTTCTACACTATTATTTTTCTCAGTGTTTTCTTTTTTAGAGAAAATTTTTTGCCAAAAATTCATATTTAGACCTCCTTATGAATTAGCTTAGATTGTTTTGAATTCTGGTAATTCAAAATCTTGTACTGGGAGAAAACCATCTTCAATAGTTTCTCCTTTTGTACACATACTTGTGAAGAGCATTCCTTTAACACATTTATTTAATGTGTCATTATAAAATTCATTTAATTTTGGTTCTTTGATCTTTACAGGTTTTTCCTTTAAAGATTTTTTATCCACATATGTGACACCATCACATATTTTTGCACTAGTTGTCTTTGTTTCTTTTTTAGGATTAATAGTAAGTTTATTACCAAAAATATCCTTTCCAGTATAACTTATACTATCCTTATTAATATTAATTTTTATTCCATTAGGTAAAGTAATTGTTTTTCTTACTCTTATATTTCCCATTAATCTTCACTCCTTTTCACCTCATATCTTCCTATTTCATCTCCATCAAAATCATCTTGTGGAGCTCTATTATTTAAATACATATATTCAAGCATTTTCTGATGTGCTTCTTTAATATCATCACTTTCATCTATATGAGAAACAAATAATGGATTTTCACACCATTCTTTATTTTCATAATCTCTTTTAAATATTTTAATAGTTCGTTCTTTCTTATTTGTTTCAACTTTAAAATCATTATTTTCAAGTGTACATATCGTAGATATCGTATTTTCATTTTCATTTTGAATTGACATATTCACCCTCCTTATATTTTATTATATTTTTTGTCAAATTGATATCTTATTTTAATTTCTAATTCATGTATTTTTGCATACATTTGTCCATTTCTAAAATCATTAGATGGTGGTGATAAATACATATCATCTGAAAACAAATTTAAAAATTTTTCTATAAATTCTTTTTCTATCTTTTTATATTCTTCAGTTATTTTATATTCAGGAAAACTTTTGAAAACATCTTCCAACTTAGGTTCAATTATATTTGGTTTATTCATAAGCACTCCAAATTAATTTGAATGGAGAAATATTTCTCCATTCAAATACACTATTTTTCAAAAATATTTATAAGCATTTTTGGTATTATATTACTTAATACTCTTTGTACAGCAGAATAAATTGGTCTTATACCATCAAATATATAATCATTTGGAATTTCATCCATTACTTTTTGATAAATATCATTCTTATCAAATTTAATATCATCTGTATCATATTCACGTTTAAGTTTTTCTTCTGTATAATCAATTTCATTATAAATTACTTTATCATATACTTCTTCTGATAAAACAGGATATTCGATATAATTACTACCAAAACGTGAAATCTGTTCTGGTCTAAATAACGTTTTCAAATATTCTCTTATATCAGTTTTAAGTTCTCTATCTTTATACATTTCTTTTTCGGTATTACCACAAATGAAAATAAGAAGATTACTAAATACGTATTTAGAATTCTCATCTCTCATTTCTACTGCATCAAGTTTACTAAATGTTTCAAGCATCTTTTTCTTTTTATATCTAAGCCATTCCAAAATAACCATATTTGAACAAGATCTAAAATATCGTTTAATTACATCTTTATCATCAGTTGTTTCAGTTGTACTTAAATATATTTCATTTAATATATAATCTTCTTGACCTTGATAAATAAACTTAAGCATCTTAAGTTTATCCATATCTTCTTTATCGATATCAATTATATTAATAAGATTATGCAATTGAATATTTTTCGATGGTCCGTGAAGGAAACTATCATATTCAGATGCAGCCATATTTTCTTTTCTATATTCATATGGCAAATAACCTAATTTCTTAATCATTTCATCTTTATTTTTCTTTTCTTCTTTAATTTTATTTTCATCAATTTTATTAATTCCCATCATTAAATTCATTTTCTCTTCAAATGAATCAGCAGAATTAGAACTACCGATTTTAATATTATCATATTGTCTTTCAAGTTCAGCGATATTATCTGTTAATATAGAAATACCTACATTTGAATCATATAAAATTCCATCACTTAATAATTTCCAAACATCGCCATATCTTCTATGATTTATTTGATTTCCATTTTTATCAATAGTTCTATATCTATGAATTTCATCAAATAATAAAATTGCATGTGAATTTGGTGTAATATCAAATTGATTTAATAAATCAAATACACTTTTAGATCTTTCAGATGATACATAAACACCTGCTGTATAATCTTCTACTGATGTAGATGTATTATCCATTTCTGTAAATGCATATTTATCTATTTTAAGATATGTCTTTATTTTCTTTACTAAATCTGTTTTTCCAACACCTGTTAATCCCCATAAGTTTATAATACATGGTCTTGTCATAAACTCTGGATAGATATACCAAGTTTCCATTGCTGTAAAAACTTTATCAATTACATCATCAATACCAAAGAATTCTTTTTTAATCCTTTCTTTTGCTGCATTAAAAATTTCATAACGAGATTTTACTATCTCTTTCGAAATTTTTTCATTTTTCATATATATCTTTAACCTCCAATATTATTTTCAATATCTAATAAATAATATATTTTTATTCATTATTTAAAATTTTATTTAAGTCAATATAAGTATAATACCCTATCTTTTATTTAATTTATATTTTAATATATTTTTTATTTTTCTATAATTATTTTATATAAATATGATTATGCGCTTTCTCCTTTCAGTTCGAAAGCGTCAGCTTTCAATGTGTTGTTTAATCTATGGGACTACCCATAGATTAAACAATAACATTTAATTCTTTTCCCTATCTCCATCCCCCGTCCTTCATTTTTATGTACTTAATAATTTAAAAAAATAAATTTAAATATTAAATTATATATTATTATAAGTAATTGGAGAATAGGATATGATAACATTATATTCAAAAGATGAAATGCTTCATTTCATTATGACTCATAGTATGCTTAATAGTGATTACAGTCCTCCTTTGGAAAGAAAAGGAAATATATATTTGATCTTTGAAAAAGGTGATAGAATAATTTATGATAATGAAAATTATCTATATTTAGGTAAAGTATTTAAAGATACTAAATTACCTAAAGATTTAAATTATTTCTATAAATTAAATGATATGGTATTTAGACATAAAGCTATTACAAATAACTTTATGAAATATTATTTATCATATCAAAGAAGATTAAGAGAAAAACTTATTGAAAATAATAAATATGCTTCAAAAGAAACACAAAATAAAATAAAAGAAAAAGGTAGTAATAGTGCAATTAAAGAATGTAAAAAGAAAAGAGAAATAGAAATAAGAAAGAAAGGTATAGATTTTCTTGGTGGAAAATGCTGCAAATGTGGTACTATATATAATTTAACTTTTGTTCATAGAAATAAAGATGAAAAAATTATGTCAGTATCCAAAATGATTAAACAAGAATATCCATTAGAAATGATATACCAAGAAATTCTTAAATGCGATTTATATTGTAGTAGATGTAGAGATGAATTATTCAAAAAATTCTATACATAAAATAAGGGAGTCAATCTCCCTTATTTTTTATTAAAAATATTTTTTTGCTAAAAACTTTATTATATAGTAAAAATAGGAGTTATTATGCCTACAGGTCAATTAATTTTAAATTCACAAAATATAAAACCACTTTTAGGTTTTGAAGATAAATTGAATGAAGAATTTTATGATAAACAATATTACCTTTTAGGTAATGAAGAATACAATTTAGCATTTGAAGATTTCAGATTAAAAAATAGAAATCTTGATGCATTAGAAAGAGCTTTTGATAAATTTTTACAGAAAGCTGGTAAACAGAAAACTCATAAGAGTTTATTGAAACTTAATGGAATATTACATGGTAATCGTACTTCTGGTATTGTAAGTGCAACTCGTGGTAATGATGTATCTGTAAATACAGATATTTATGATTTGCTTGAAGAAGAAATCGGAAGTATTACTGATAAAAATATTCCAAATATTCGTCAGTTTATTGCAACTTATATTAGTAATCATATGTCTGAAATGAGTTATAGAGGACCAGGAAAAAGATTACTTTGGGTTGAAACAGATGAATATTTTAAAGTAAGTGGAGTTAAAAAAGAATTAGTAGAAAAAGCTATTAAGAAATCTGAATATATAAATCCTAAATGGGAGATTTCTACTAATCCGTTAAATGTATTAATGACATATCAGATTTTCCATTGTTGGAATCATATTACAGATAAAGAGAAAAAATTATTAAATGGAAGCAATAAAGAATATAGAGCAAGTACAGTATATTTATTAACTTTAATTTTCGTTACAAGATTTTATTCATCTCTTAATATTAAATATTTCGCACACGAAGTAGATGAAGAATTGATGAATAAAACTATCGAAAATCTTTCTGATAGATATACTCTTAATAAATATAATTTAAATAATATTTTTGATTTGCTTGAATTCTTTGCTTATAGTAATATAAATAATACAATTGAATTAATGAGTAGACCTACAGATTTTAATATGGTTTATTATATGGATAATCTTAATAATAGAATTAATAATACTATTAGAAGTGTAGCAAATGCTTATTATGAAAATTATGAAAATGGAATGAATGTACAAACAGAAAAAATGCAAGGTACATCAGAAGATGGTGATACTTATTTGAATGTATCAGACAGTGTATCTGCAAATATAGAAATTATAGTTCGTAAATTGGCAATTAAACTTTCTAGTGAATCTGTAGTAATAGATAGAATTCTTGATATTGCTTGTAAAGAAACTAAGATTGGAAAAAATAAAATGAAAGTTACTATGCAGAATATGATAGATAATGATAAGGAATATGTTATTGATCTTATGAGAAAAATTATTATCTATTATATTGGATATCTCAAAAAAGATAAAAAGAGTATTCATAGTATAAACTTTATTACATTAATGAAACGAACTTATAATATTTCTAATACAAAAGACCAAGGGATCATAGATATTAAAGCAGCTTTACATACACTTATGAGTAGAAATAGTGCAGAATATTTAAAGACTGAACGTGTTGCTACTCTTAGTAATATGAAAGCTTGTTGTTTCTATTATTGGTTACTTTATGTAAATGAGAAAGTAGAATAGAAAAAATAACCACCTCCGAAATTGGAGGTGGTTAAATTTTTTATCGGAGTCTTTGATGAATCTGATTCATCACTTCGATAGGTTCATCAAAATCAGTAAACTCCAAGTGAACCATATTTCCAATGCTATCACTAGCATCGAAAAATTTGTTTCTACAAACCATTTTAGGCTGCTTGTGTCTTTCAACTACAAGCATCTGTGTTGAAACTTCAGAGATTTCCCGGAAAGGAAGAGTTCTCTTAATGTTAATGAATACGAAGAAGTTCTTTTTATCTTCATATTTATACAACATTGAAAACTGAGGATTTTTGTCATCCATAAGTCCGTCTTCATGATCAGATTCCATAATATTTACGAAACCATTTCTTTCGAATCTTCCGAGAATTAAATCTCTTTCGCTCATTTCGAGTTCTTTAAGTGCTTTATTTGACATATTGCACCTCCGTGAATAAGCTTAAAGATTAGCACCTTCAACGAAGGTTTTATGCTTTTTTTATTATTTTTATTTATAAGCTTATTCGATAGATAATATAGTGTTATAAAATCTATTTAATACGAATTTAAAGATATAATAACTTAATATTATAATTTATATATTTTGGAGGAAAATATGAAAGTTTTTAGTTTTTTATTTGGGTGGCTTTTTAAAAAAAGAAAAACTAAAAATGATAAAATAGATAATAAAACTAAAATGTATCATGATAATAAAGATACAAAATTAGTTAAGGAATCTAAAAATAATAATCAGATTCACAAATCTAATTCAGAAGAATTAGATTCGATCAAATATATTACTGTAAGAAAATTAAAGACTCATGAAGATAATTATCTTAAGAAAAAGATAGACGAATTTAATATTAAAAATATTAATAAGTCTAATTATAAAAACTATTGTTTTGGAAATAGAAAATATAAAAATAAAGTTTTTAGTATTATCTCTTTGTATAGAATTACAAATGGTAAACGATCTGATTTTAAATATGTATTAATTTTTATGCATACTAAAAATACAGATCCTAATGCTAAAATGAAATTATTATATTCATTATATATTGATTTTAATGATTATAAATATACAGGTAATTATTATAAACTTTTTAAGAAAGAAGAGTTTATAAATAAGATCTGGAAGAAAGTAGAAAAGCTCTACGATGAACATTTGTATAATTCTAAAAACAAAAAGAGGAGAAACTAAAATGGGAAAACTCATTAAAAAGAAGAGAAAGGTTAATAAGTGTGAAAATTGTATTTATGATTCATGTAAAAATGAAATATGCTATTTTCATGGAAGTAACTGGTTTGTAAATAGATTTAAACATTTCATACATTGTTTTAAATGTATGTGTACACTTTATAAAGATTATTTTGTAAGTAAATAAAAATATCACTACACTCATATGAGTGTAGTGTTTTATTTTATGAAATTTGCGCAGAAATTGTATTAACTGTATTTTGAATATTTGATAACATTTCTGCTAATCCATTTACCTTTTCATACATATCATCTTTTGCAAAATAATTGATCAACGATTCAATCTGTTTCAATGATGCAAGTTTTTCTGCAACTGTTACTGCTGAACTGAAAAGTTCTTTATATTTATTTAATTCTTGTGTCTTAGCATCAGTTGATGTTTTAACTTCACCATTACCAACTAACGTAGGAACAACAGAATTACCATATGTAGTTTTTATAAATGTAGTAATACTATTTTCAATAGTTGGTAGATCTGCAATAAGATCAGAACTTACTTCAAGATTCAATGAATAATCATATGCTGCTGAAAGTTTTGTAGTTCTTTGAGTATCAATTACATCATCCCATACTAAAATAGGAGTTTCTTTGCCATCAAGATCTGTTACTATACAAAGATAATAAAGTTGATCTTTAAGATAAAGTTCTGTATCTTCTGTATTTAGATCTACGACCTTTTCATTTATACTCAAGTTCTTTATTGAGTATGGAATTTCTTGTGCTTTTGTATAATTAAGAATTCCAATAACTTTAACTTTAGCGCCTGAGATCGTTGAATAATTTGTATATAAAAGATATTTTGAATTTATTGAAAGATTATTTGCTGAGCCGCTACTCATATATAAACCTCGCTTTATTATAATAATATTAAAATGTTAAAAATCACATTTAAATAAATATTATATTATAGTGAGGAATTATAATGTTTATTATATATAGACAAAATATGGTTAGAATAGATGGTAAATTATTTCAACCGACAATGATTAATTGGTCATTTAATAAAGATGAAGCAGAAATAAAATTGAAAGGTTATAAAGAAAATGATTTAAATAAAAATAATAAGTATTATCTCAAGGAGGTATAAAATGGAAGATGTTGAATGTGAAGAAAATGATTATTGGATGAAAAAGATGCATAATTTATATGTAAAAAGTATGTGTAAAAAATATAATGTTTCACCTCTTCCATACTTGTATCCAATGAATAATACACCACATATTGTAAAAACAAAAAGGAGTAAAGACGACGATGATAAAGTATGAAGGAAAAGAATGTAAGAGTTTTGTTAATAAAATAGTAAAACTCATTAATGGAGTAAATAAATATAATGTAGAATCAATACTTTTGATTCAAATATTTAAATCTGAAAATAGTTTTGAACCAGTCATTGAATCCAAACCTATGGATGTAGACGTATTCGAATATCTTAAAACTATATATTCAGATAATGAAATTATAAACAGAAGTTTAACTTATATGGATATGGATAAGATTAAAAAGAAAATTGATAAACTTTATTATTCGCCAGTTATCTTTGCATCTATGACTCCAATTCCATTTATGAAATTGACACCAGAAGATTTAGAGAATAAAGATTTGATCTTACCATCTAAATATTCTAATAATACAGAATATTCTAAATCATATTTCATAGTAACAGATTTATTTAAGAATTTTATTAAAGAGCATGATATAACTGCAGTTGATGAAAATCTTAAATTTTATGATAATGATGGTTTAGTATATGATACATCTGCATTCATTTATTTAAATGAAATAAATAAAAACTTTGAAACTAAAATGGTTGAAGAAACTTCACCAAAACAATTCTTACCAATTTTTATTGGTGAAGAAGATGATGCTTTTATTAATAAGCATGTAAAGGAATTATTAGTAAAATTAAATATAGCTGCTATAAACAGACAAATGAATGATATAATGATTATTGATAAAAATGTAGGTGTTATAGATGATGAAGAAACTTTGGATGAAGTTGATAAAAGAATTACAGAAGGACAACCATTCATTTTAAAGGATAAAAATGATTTTAATGAAATCTTAACATTCCCTGAATTCTTTAAAATTAATCCAAAAGAAATTTTGTTCACTAGTAAAGAATGTGCTACAATTATAGATGGACAAAAATCTTTAGTAAATTATGCCGGTATAGCCTTGAAAACAAAAGATTTCATAATTTATTTATTCTATAAATTCTTTAATTATAATAATAACTAATGGAGGTTTTATTATGAATAAGATTTATGTGATAAGATATACTACACCAGAAGAAGGTGTGTGGGAACAAAATACATTTTTAACAACTAATAAAAATGAATTTGATTCTATGTTTGATAAATTAAAACAACGGCGATATGATGAGAATTTTTATAATAGAATTTCTGATTTAAAATATTGGGAACTTGATGAAAATATATCATATTTAGAACACGAATTATTTAAAATGGCAGAAAATAATAAGAAAAATCTTGAATGATTATAAAATATATAATTGATAAAATTATTATATAAAGGATAAAATATGGAAGATAAAAAAGAAGATTACCAATACTTTCTTAATTCATTTTATTGTAAAGGTAAATGGGGTAGAGATCCTACTACAGGAAAATCTGTAAGACTTCAAAAAGATTTTATGCAAATAAATATAAAGCACTGCGATACAAATGAAACAGAGCTTTTATTTATTGATGAACCAACAATCGATTTTTATGTAACTAATGATATGAAAAAATATACTTATCCACAGATGAGTATGGAACTATCTGAGTTACATAGAGTAAGATGTAAGTATAATGAAAAAGAAAAAGTAATGGCAGAGCATTTGGGATTAATCAATGAATTCTATGATGCTTGTAAAAGAGGAAGAGATTTTGATTATGCTAGTCAAAGAGAAATAGATTATAAGAAACAATTTATTCAAGATTTCTTAATGAATTCACCTAATATTTATATGGGTGATATTGATATAGAAGATTATTATAAGAATAAATTTATGGAAATTCATGGACGTGATGTATATCATAAACATGGATGTTTTAAACATGCATTTATGGATATAGAAACTGATCAGTTCTTTGATGATTGGAATATTAGTGATTATAGTTCACCAATAAATTCTATATCTTTTAAATTTAAACCTACAAATACTTTATATCTATTTGTATTGAGAAAACCTCCTATGAATAATCATCCAAAGTATTTAGAGTATGCAGAAAAATATAGAAATGCAGTAAAAGAAGTTGAAGATAATTTTGATGATTTTGTTCAAAAAGACATTATGATTCATGCTCATGATGATAATTTGAAAGTCGTGGGTCAATTCTATGATTATGAGGAAGAATTATTAATCGGATTTTGGGACTTAATTCATGAATCAAAACCAGACTTCTGTGGTATTTGGAATATGAATTTTGATATTCCATATATTTTCAAACGTATGACAATTCTTGGAATGGATATTCTCAAGATTGCTTGTCATCCAGATGTAGATGAAGCTCATCGGTATGTGAAATATATAGAAGATTCAAAACGAAATGCAAAGAGAATGATGAATTCATCCGATCAAGAAAATACACATCCTTCTAGATTGTGGGACTGGGTACAAATATCCGGTTATACACAATTCTATGATATGATGGCTTTGTATTCATTGATGAGAAAAAGATTCATCTTTCCAAGTTACAAACTTGATGATATTGCTGAATCTGAAACAGGATATGGTAAATTGGATTACCATCAATATGGTTATACTATTCGAAAGTTGGCTCACCAAAACTTTAGAATATTCTTATCATATTCCGCAATAGATACTCAGCGACTTGATCAAATTGAAAACTTTACAGATGACTTTAACAGATCTATAATCTTTGCTGATAATACTAAACTGCAAACAAGTCAAAAAATATCTTATGTAATCAAGAATAAAATGTTTAGAATCTATTGGGACTTCAAAGATAAAGAAGGAAATCCTTGTAGACGAATAATTGGAAATAATGTAACTTATAATATTAAAGAAAAGATTTCCGGGGCTATTATTGCATCACCAGATAATCTTAAGATAAAAGGAAAAGGAATTTTGGAATATGATGGATATGTTTATGAACACGTTGTAGACTTTGATGAAGCATCTGAGTATCCTCGTGTAATTCTTACATTTAACATTTCAAAGAATTCTATTCATAGTCGAATGGTTAAGATTGAAATAGGAATGGATGAAATAGCAAATCCACAAGATTTCAATAAATTATTACAAACTAGACATACTGCTATATTTGAAATAGGTGAAAAATATTTTAACTTACCAAGTATAGAAGATATGATAAAGAAGATAGAAAATGTATATGATGTAAAACGAGGAGTTCCTGTAAAAGAAAAATCCTCTGAACCTGTGAAAATAATGACATAAAATAAAAAAAGAGACTCATACGAGTCTCTTTAATTTTTTTGTTAAAAACTTATTGAAGTACATAGCGTGTGAGGCGAAACTCCTGATAAGTCTTAAAACGCCTTTGAGATTGTTCAGCAGCTTTTTTCATTACATATCCTAATGAGATGCCTGCTGCATCAAAGGCTTTAGCTGTTAATACATCTGGAGATAAACCTGGATTTTCTTTTTCATATTTTTCTCTCCATCTGTAAAATAGGATTTGAATTGGATATTTTCTTGAACTCCAATCGTAATGAGTATATCCAAACAAATCTTTAGCTGTAAAAGATGTGTGACCACGAAGAATGTATGATTCTATCATAGATAACACCCAAGATACCAAATTATTGAATTCCGTATCATCAATAATACTTGGCTTTCTAAATGTTTTTGAGCCGTTCAACAACATCGCGAGCCCCTCCTTTTGTTTACTTTTACTAAATATAATATATATTAATAAATAGTTCCTAAAACACTTTTATGTATATTAGGAAAAGGAAAAAAATATGCTATTTTTTAAGAAAAAGAAAAAGGATGATCCTATGGAAACACAAAATATTTTTTGTGAAGTTATTTGGAAAAAAGAATTTGGGAGAAGGATCGAGCTGTATGGAACTAATCGACATACTTCAAATATAAATGTATTGTGTTCAAAAAATATCTTTGAAAAACAGATATATCTAACTACTAGACCTAGTGCTAATATTTATATTCCTAAGATTGTTTATGAAATAGATTGGTCTTTTATTTTTAAAGAAGGAATGAAGTTAAAATCATTTAATTTATATTTTTATAATTATATGAGTTCTACAAGAGAGTATTCTATAATAATGAATGCTATAAATGAAAAGAATTTAGAAATAACAGATGGTTTTGTTTCAACTACAAAGGTATTTGTTGATCCGTACGAATTAACAGATAACTTAAATAAATTTTTTAGATTTGCTGAATCATATAAATAAACATATTAATGTGGGTAAACGATTTTAATAATATACTTTTTTGTCTTATGTATATTGTTACGGTTTTGTTTTGCATATTCAATTGATATTGATAATATTATTTACGATTTTATCTTTATCTTTTGACATATTTGGTGTATTTTTTGCATACTTTTTCATCACCAAATATGAAGACCTCCTTTGTTATTGGTCGTAGGCTCTTCGGAGCCTACGGCTTTTTTTATAAAACTAACCAAAACATTTTTTTATAATACGAGGTATATATGTATGGAAGAAAAGAGTAAAACTAATACTTTACTTAATCTTACTTCTGTTACTAAAGATAATAATATAATTATT
>Ga0247609_10002690_pt1 | contig 18569 bp, 10 predicted proteins | sample 172DNAGHGlowgp2_FD_193487 | JGI IMG/M metagenome (GOLD analysis project Ga0247609, IMG submission 193487) | Sheep rumen microbial communities from Palmerston North, Manawatu-Wanganui, New Zealand - 1728 DNA GHGlow gp2 | ecosystem: Host-associated > Mammals > Digestive system > Stomach > Rumen ...
CTTTCATACGGTGTTCTGTTGCGAGGGTCCACAATCGATAGCAGGTACCCGATGATAAACGTCCAGCTCGTCCGCTACGTTGAGTAGCCATATCAAGGCTGATGCGTTGTGTCTCTAGATGACTCAGTCCGTTTCTTTGGTCGAATACGAGAGTACGGTATAATCCTGAGTCGATCACTATTTTTACGCCTTCGATGGTGAGGGAGGTCTCAGCAATTGGAGTGGCTAAGACCACTTTTCTGGTATGTCCCGAAGAAGGTGCAATGGCTCGTTGTTGCTCTTGAGGTGATAGTAATCCGTACAGCGGATAAATCTGTGTATCTTCCAGTGCGTTGGATAGAAGTTCCTGACAGCGAAGGATTTCAGCTTGTCCTGGTAGAAAGGCAAGGATATCTCCCGCTAGTTCAGCATGTGCTTTTCGTATGTAATGACTCACAAGTTCTACAACATTTGTAGCTGTTGCATCTTCCTCGGAGTGTAGGATATGGACGGGAAACATTTTACCTTCGCATTCAACCACAGGAGCTTGTAGTGCTGATGCGAGAGCAGATGCATCTATTGTGGCAGACATGATGACAAGTCGTAGGTCGGGACGTATAATCTGTTGTATTTCTCGTGCCAGTGTCAGTGCTACATCTGAAGTGAGACTTCGTTCATGAAACTCATCAAATAGGATAGTGGAAACGCCTTCCAGGGTTGGATCATTGGTAATCATCCGTGTAAGGATTCCTTCTGTTAGCACTTCTATGCGTGTTTTATCGGAGATTTTCTTCTCAAAGCGCACACGATATCCGACGGTTTCTCCGACGGTTTCGTTGATAAGATAGGCCATTCGCTCGGCTATATGTTTGGTCGCCATTCGCCGAGGCTCTAACATCAAAATTTTCCCTTGTTCAGGGAAGGCATCAAGAATGGTTAATGGCAGTAATGTAGATTTACCGGCTCCTGGCGCTGCAGTGATAATAAGACAGTTATGATTAGCGAGTAGCTGATTGATTTGTCCCGAGATGCTGAAAGCTGGTAAACAGATGCCATCTGAGCGTAAGTTCATATATTCAGACCTTAGTTTTTGATTCTGGATGATTCATGATTAGTAAAAAAGGAAGAGAATAACCCTCTTCCTTTCTCCTATTGATTTCATTAAGTATTCTTTACTTCATGTTGCTTGTAAACAATAATAAGCGGTTGGCGATATTAGCCTCACTGACACCTCCGTCGAAATCAAGTGAAAGCATATTCAGCTGCGGATATTGTGATTTTAGTTTTTTCTCAATACCACGAGCCACAATATGATTAGCGATACAACCAAATGGTTGCATACTAACTACATTGTCACATCCATCTTTTATAAAGGCAATTACCTCAGCAGGTAGCAACCAGCCTTCGCCAAATTGAGCGGATAGACTGATGACATCCTTTGCATATTCACTGATGGTTTTGATGTCCTGTTCTGGTTTATAGTACCTGAATTGAGAGGCTTCAGCTTCAATCTTCTTCATCACTTTACGAATTAAGTTATAAGCCATATCAATAACCAATGGCGGTACCTTAAATCGTTTTACGAAGTTCTCTTTGTTAAACTTATAGTTGACAAATGCACGGAAAAAGAAGTTATGTACGGCAGAAGGGACTACCTCAACGCCATGTTCCATCAACCAATCTGGCACATACCGATGGGCGTATGGATTAAATTTCAAGAATATCTCACCAGTGATACCTGCCTTTGGATAAACTCTGTCCTCGTAGATAGGCACTGCATTGAAGGCTCTGGCAGCCTCACCAGTTAATTTCAATAAGCCTTTGGTATCTCCTTTCTCAACCAGTGGTTTTGCTTTTTCCAGATATAAATCACGTAGTTTACGGGATTCTCCTTTGTTTCTTTCTCGTACAGCAATTGCATGATAAAAAACAGAAAGCCAATCTCCATATAGAGTTGAGTAGATAACAAGCGGTGCTGCCTTGATTAAATTCAATTTAAATCCTGGTTGGTCTTCAACATTATCTGTTCCGCCGATACCGATCACTGGCACTTGAGAGAATCCAGCATCTACAATAGCTTTTCGAATCAATGGAGGATAGTTGGCAGCACGACATTGCCCCAATTGAGTAACGGCTACGGCCACTTTATCCAAATCATATTTACCGGATTGTAAAGCTTTAATCAAGTCACCCACAATCAAGGTTGCAGGGTAACATACCTCGTTGTTGGAATATTTCAATCCCACGTCGTTCGATTCAGCATTACTCAATGGAAGTGATTCCATGTCGTATCCTGCCCATTTGAAAGCGGCAGGGAACAGAGGGGAAAGATATTCAGTAAAGAATGGTGCTAGGATTTTTCTTCTTTCGTTATCACCCACCTCAAAACGTTTCGGTTTGATGAAAGGTTTTACTTCGGTGGTCTCTTTTGCGTCGAACTTCAAGCTCTCGATAAGAGATCGAACACGCAGTTTCATTGAACCGACATTGTTTATATCATCAATCTTTAAGAGTGTAAGTGACTTGCCATAACGGTTAAGCAAGCTACGGACTTCATCTGTAAAGAAAGCATCTGGACCACAACCAAAGGAAGTGGTTTCAACATAATGAACATTCTTGCCTTGACGTGCTGTCCATTGAGCAGAGTTCAAGATTCGGTTAACAAAAGACCATTGTTTGATGATGAATGCCTCTTTCTCATCACATGTATTTTTACGAGAAACCTCTTCTGTGATCACATCCACACCCATCTGAGAGATCATCTCAGATATCTTATGTTGGATAAGAGGGTCTGTATGATAAGGACGTCCGGCAAGGACAATCACCAAATGATTCTGTTTCTTTGCTTCCTCGTATGCTTCCTCATTAATCTTGCGAAGGTTCAATCCAAATTCGCTATATGCTTTAACAGCTTTGCTATGCGCCTTTTTCACTGTCTTTTCTGATACACCTAAATCTTTCATGTAGCGAATCAACTGCTTAAGCAATAGTTTCTCGTCTTTGAATGAGATAATAGGAGAGTCGATAGGAATCTCTGATTCTATAGCACTGTTCACTACATCCGGATATCCAATGATTATTGGACAGTTGAAGCTATTGTGTGCAGCGTTATCTTCAACACATTCATACACAACATGAGGGAAGAAAATACGATCTACACCCTTGTCTTGTAGTTCATATATATGGCTGTGAACTAGTTTTGCAGGGAAACAGATGTTATCTGACATCACGGAATGAACACCCTTCTCATAATTCCGATAGGTAGAGGTTGAAGACAATACCACCTGAATATTACACTCTGTAAAGAACGTGTGCCAGAAAGGGAATTCTTCATACATGTTCAAAGCTCTTGGAATACCCAGTTTGAACAATGGAGCCAACAGTTTAGAAGGTTCTTCAGCACGGTCAAATAACTCATGGTATTTCCGGGCACTCATATCAATGCCTGGTTTTACATCCGATTTACCATTGTTGAATATCTTTTCACATTTGTTGCCTGAATAATAGATGCCACCATTCTTGAACAAATATTTAGTGATCTGACAATTATTATCACAACCTTTGCATGACAATACCTTTGATTCAAATTCTGCTGCGTGAAGATATCTATCCAATGGAGTCGCTTTTTTATTTGCATCATGCATCTTTTTGGCATAAAGAGCACAACCATAAGCGCCCATCAGTTCAGGTACATTATTACAATAGACTGTTCTACCTGTAAGATTTTCAAATGCTTTCACGACAGAATCATTCTTCATGGTTCCACCTTGCAAAACAATGTTTGGACCTAACTCTTCATAGTTCTTTATTTTCAGCACTTTAAACAAACAGTTCTTTACTACCGAGTAGGCTAATCCAGCGGCAATATCACTCACCTCTGCACCTTCGCGTAGTACCTGTTTGACTTTAGAGTTCATGAATACAGTACAACGAGTACCTAGGTCACATGGGTTTTGACTTTGACATGCTTGAAAGACAAAATCTGTGATATCACATCCTAATGTTTGTGCAAATGTCTCAATGAAGGAACCACAACCAGATGAACAGGCCTCATTCAATTCCATGCGTGTTAATGCACCATTCTCTACAAACATGGCTTTCATATCCTGTCCACCAATATCTAGGATAAATGAAACATCAGGACACATATTCTTAGCAGCTACATAATGAGCCATTGTTTCAATCATGCCATAGTCAAGAGAATAGGCAGCTTTAATCAAATCTTCTCCATATCCTGTTGAACAACCTGCAGTGATCTCTAAGTTCAGTCTCTCTTCCTCGCAACGAGCCTTTAGTTTTTCTAGTCCGCGACGAACTGCACCGATTGGGTTACCTCCGTTGTGTGTATAATATTTATATAGAATATCACCGGTCTCATTGATCAGCACAATCTTAGTGGTGGTAGAACCGGAATCAATACCTAAGAATGTTTTTCCTTTACATTCATTTAAATTAACAACTTGTATGTGGCTTTTTTCTTTTTCAGACTTCCAAGCCATATATTCTTCCTCATCATGAAAAATTGGAGGAAGAGTAACGTTTGTTTTGTTCTTATTCGGATTGGTTTCTTCTTTTTGTTGAGGCTCTTTTTGAAGTATTTCATGTAACTGATTGATATCAATCGGTTCCATGTCGTTCTTGAACAATGCAGTACCCCAGGCAGGAATAATATTAGCATTCTCAAGAATCACGCAATCCTTTTCCAGATCAAGTTTAAAGTAATCGGCAATAGCTTTACGAAGAGAGCCGATGAACGTGAGAGGTCCGCCGCAGAATAAAACCTTAGGACGCACTTCGCATCCATGTGATAAGGCACTGGCAGTCTGTACAGCTACAGCACGGAATATGGAGGCAGCTATATCTTCCTTTGAGGCATTACGAGCCACCAAATTTTGTATATCCGTTTTAGAGAAAACGCCACAACGTGAAGCTATCGGATAGACATGTTGAGCATTCTTGGCTAAGCCATCCATGTCGGTCACCTCTACACCTAAACATAGAGCCATCTGATCAATGAAAGCACCTGTACCACCGGCACAGTTACCGTTCATACGGAGATCAGATACTTGTCCGTTCTTTAAATATACAATCTTAGCATCCTCACCACCGATGTCAATGATGGTTGAAATTTCTGGATGAACTTTCTTCGTGAATTCTGTTGCAGCAATTACCTCTTGTACAAAAGGAATATTATATCTCTCGGAAACCCCTAACCCTACAGATCCTGTGATGGACAATGTGAACTTTTCGGTTGTCAATGTGGATTTTAGTTCCTCTAAAAAGGCAGAGATAGCATTTTTAACGTTTGCTAAATGCCTCTTGTATGAAGAATAAACGACTTGCCCTGTTTCGTTAAGCACCACAATCTTTGCAGTTGTGGAGCCAATATCGAGACCGATTCTGAACATATTATATGTTTTAAATTTTAAAGCCTAACCATGTTTTTTAACACAAAAAACAATATCGGCGCAAAGTTAACAAAAATTTAGATATAATTAGGTGTGTTCTAACAATTGCTTTTGTTAAATTTGCAGTAATAAATTTATGATTTCTATGAATTCAAAAATTGGTTTTGATAATGACAAATATTTGAGTATGCAATCGTCTCATATTGCAGAAAGAATAAAAAAATTCGGGAACAAACTTTATCTCGAAATAGGTGGCAAACTCTTTGATGATTATCATGCATCGCGCGTTCTTCCTGGATTTCAGCCTGATTCAAAACTTCAGATGCTATTGAAACTAAAAGATAAGATAGAAATCGTTATTGCCATAAATGCTGAGGATATTGAATCGAACAAAATACGTGCTGATTATGGTATCCCATACGATGAGGATGTATTAAGGCTTATCGATGCCTTTAATAGTGTGGGATTATATGTGGGCAGTGTATGTCTGACTATGTATAATAAACAGCCGTCTGCAGTCCTTTTCGAAAATAGATTGAAAGAGATTCATGTGGCGGTTTATCATCATTATCGTATTGAAGGGTATCCTAATAATATTGAACTGATTGTTTCTGATAATGGATACGGGAAGAATGAGTATATTGAGACGAAACGTCCATTGGTGGTGGTGACTGCTCCTGGTCCTGGAAGTGGTAAGTTAGCAGTTTGTCTCTCTCAGCTATATCATGAACATAAACGGGGAATCGATGCTGGATATGCTAAGTTCGAGACATTCCCGATTTGGAACATTCCATTGAAACATCCTATCAACTTAGCGTATGAGGCAGCTACAGCCGATCTGAATGATGTCAATATTATTGATTCCTTCCATTTAGAGGCGTATGGTGAAACGACTGTCAATTATAATCGTGATGTAGAAGCCTTTTCCGTTTTAAGTGCTACATTTGAATTGATATATGGTGAGAGCCCGTATAAGAGTCCTACGGATATGGGTGTCAATATGGCGGGTAATTGTATCATCGATGATGAGATCTGCAAAGAGGCCTCTAAACAAGAGATTATACGTCGTTATTTCAAGTGCTTATGTGACAAAAAAAGATATGGTGAAAGTAGCGACAACAAGGATAAACTTGAATCTTTGATGCAACAGGCACATATAAAGGTATCTGATTATAGAGTGGTATCTGCGGCTCGTGAAAAAGAGGCCTTCACAGGTGGTCGTCCGGCGGCTGCAATTGAATTGCCCGATGGTACTATTGTGACGGGAAAGACCAGTGACTTGCTGGGACCTCTTGCAGCAGCACTCCTTAATGCATTAAAGGCATTGGGTAATATAGATCAATCATTCAACCTTGTCTCTCGTCTGGCTATTGAACCTATCCAGACATTAAAAACAGAATACTTAGGCAGTAGTAACCCTAGATTGCATACAGATGAGATTCTTATTGCACTTTCCTCTTCGGCTGCACATAATGAATTGGCTGAACGTGCCATGCAACAACTACCTAAGTTGAAAGGATCAACTGCTCATACGACGGTGCTTGTTTCTTCTATTGACGAACAAACATTCAAAAAATTAGGCATCAACCTTTCTTGTGAACCTAAATACGAAGAGTCACAAAGGAATTATCATAAACATTAAAAATTCATGCGTATGAGACACCTCAATTTGTTAGTTAAAGGATGTATGCTTATCATGCTCTGTTTTTCGTGTAAGAAAGAAGATACTTATCAAGTTGAGGCTGAATTGGATCCGTACCTTCAGATGTTCTTACAGGAGGGTGCTAAACGAGGTTTTAACTTTAACGTTGAAGAGAATGGATTGCTGATGAAATTTGCTGACCTGCAAGCACCTACCATCGGATTATGTACGTATAGCGAGCCGCTATTGGTTCAGATCGATAGAACATACTGGCAGGAGGTGACTAAATATGAAAATTGCGAAGACCTACGTCAGAATGTTGTGTTTCACGAGTTGGCTCACGGATTACTCAACAGAGATCATGATAATGGAATCTTAGCTAATGGTGAATGGAAGTCGCTGATGTGTGGCGGTGATACTTACTTGGAACGAAGCTGGCAAGTGAATTTCAGGGGGGAACGGCGACAATACTATTTAGACGAACTATTTAATCCTTCCATGCCTCAGCCTGAATGGGCTAACTATGGCGGTTCTTTCTCAGGAGAGAAAGGTTCTTTATATTATGAACTGAATCTGAAAGATGCTAAGACCAAAACAGATGAGGACGGAAACACCTTTACTATCTCAGATGGTTTATATACTGTTTATTTAAATAGTGAATCGAATACAATTCTCCCAATTGGCAAAGAAGAACAAGTGACGGGAGATTGTTATTTTGAAACCACTTTATATACTCACATGTTGAATAAAAATGCTTGTATTGGAGTTGGAGTGGAATATACAGATGCACATAATCAGAAAGCGTATAATAGTTTTTTAATCTCTAAAAATTATACATATAACGAATATCGAGCCTATCCGGCTAATACCAAATGTCAGCCTAATTTTGCTGAGGTCAGTATCCGGTATGGTATCTGTGATGTGAACAATGAAACGAAACTTTCAATCGAAAGAACAGGAAACGAATATTACTTTTACATAAATGATCAGTTGATATATCGCCATGATTACGATGCGGATAAACCGATTAATCGATTTAATCTGATTATCCCTGGAAAGACAGAAACGTATGTGACATCATTTAAATGTTATAAGAGGACAGGAGCATCTGTCAAATCAAGTCCGGTAAACAAAGTTTTCTTCTGGAGTGAGATAGCAGGGACTGTTCAGATATATAGAAATGTAGAAATAAAATAAATTAGTATAAATATATGAAATTAAAAGGTATAATGATAATGGGTTGTGTGTCATCTCTATTACTTGCATCATGTAACAAGAAAGAAATAAAAGATGGGTATGCACATTATTTAGAGACAGATTTTGATACGACAGTATCTGTAGGAGACGATTTTTATCAATACACGAATGGTGGGTGGATGAACACGCATCCTATACCGGGAGAGAGGAGTCGTTACAATACATTCGATGTGTTGGCGGATGAAAATAGGGATCGATTAAAAGAGATTGTTGAGGCTGCACAAAACATCAAGGCTGTTCATGGTTCAAATGTGCAGAAGATAGGTGATTATTATGCTCTTGCCATGGATTCTGCCCGTCGTGATAGAGAGGGTCTTTCCTCGATTCAGAATATTATAGAGATGATCAGAGGCCAGAAGTATGACTTACAGGATTCGACATTCGCTCGCAATCTGGCTTATCTACATTTGCGGATAGGAAATCCGTTTTTTGCAGTAGGATGCACACCAGATGCTAAGAATAGTTCCATGAACATTGGGGAATTGTGGCAGGATGGAATTGGATTGCCTAATCGAGATTACTATTTTGACACAACAGAAAAAGGAAAGGAGATCATCAATGGTTATAAGAAGATGATGGCACATTACTTCCAGTTGCTGAATGAATCTGATTGTGAACAAAGAGCTGAGGCTGTTTATAATTTTGAAAAAGAGATGGCCGGCCTGATGAATACGAAGGTAGAAAACAGAGATCCGCAGAAAACATACAATAAAATGTCGTATGAAGAGGTCAAGAAAAATCACCCGGATTTTAACTGGGATGCATATTTTGGTGAATTTCCAATAGTTCCTAATGAAATAAATATCGGTCAACCTCGTTTCTTCTATGGAATCTTCTCCTTGATCAAGAGAACAGATCCAGTGATCTTATCAGATTATATGGTTTTCAATACGGTGAATTATTTGGCAGCTTATCTCTCATCGGACTATATGTTGACGAAGTTTGATTTTTATAGCAGACAATTGAATGGCATAACAGAACTGAAGCCTCTATGGAAACGCTCGTTGGATATGGTGGAGGGACAATTAGGGCAACCTTTAGGACATCTGTTTGTTGAGAAATATTTTTCGATGAACGCTAAAGCAAGAATGAAGAAACTAATTGAGGAACTTCGTATTGCTTTCGGTCAACGAATTGATCACCTAACATGGATGTCGGATAGCACGAAACTACAGGCAAAAGATAAGCTCTCGGCTATTGATGTCAAAGTAGGTTATCCTGATGTATGGGAAGATTATACTGATGCCAATGTGGATAAGTCACTCAGTTTGGTCGAAAACTTCATTGCACTCAACTATTTCCATAGTATGAAAGAGATGAAGGAGGTTGACAAACCGGTGGATAAGAGTAAGTGGTATATGACTCCTCAGACAGTGAATGCATATTATAATCCGTTGAATAATGAAATTGTATTTCCTGCAGGTATTCTTCAACCGCCGTTCTTTTACGCTGATGGTGATGATGCGGTCAACTATGGTGCGATAGGTGTTGTAATTGGTCATGAGATGACACACGGATTTGATGATAGTGGCCGACAATTTGACAAGGAGGGCAATCTTCATGATTGGTGGACAGCTTCTGATGCAGAATTGTTTAAAAAATCCACTGAACGATTAAAAGAACGATTCTCACAGGTAATCGTCATAGATTCTCTTAAATGCAACGGTGAACTTACTTTGGGAGAGAACATCGCAGATCTAGGAGGATTGAATATTGCACACCAAGCCTTTTTAAATACGCTGAAAGCTGGTGAGAAGGAGAAGTTAATTGACGGACAGACGTATGATCAACGTTTCTTATTGGCTTATTCACGTATCTGGGCTGGTAATTATCGTGACGAATACCTTCGTCAGCAAATTATCACAGACCCACATGCCAATGGACGTTATCGTGTAAATGTACAGGTACCTATGTTGGATTTCTTCTATAGTGCCTTTGCTATTACAGAAAAAGATTCAATGTATATGAAACCAGAAGATAGGATTGTTATTTGGTAGGATTTAATAACAACTAATTTTTAAATGGTTTATAGTTATGAAGAAGAGTTTTTTGTTTATGTTGTTTGTAGCACTATGTAATATGTTACAGGCAAAGGATTTAATTGTTACAACTGACAAAGAAAGTATTGATGCGAAGATCATTGAAGTTTCTGACGAGGAGGTGAAATACAAGAAGCTGAATAATCTTAATGGACCTACGTTTGTTCTTAAAACGAGTAAGATCTATACGGTGGTTTATGAGAATGGTGATGTGCAGGTCTTCACTCCAAGTGCTTCAACGCAGGAGCAAGTTAAGGTGCCAGAAACACAAAACACTAATAATATCGGGAATGTAGAAAATTCAATTACACCTAACTATTTGTCATTGAGTCCTGTCACAAGCGATAGGGTATTGGCTGGGAAGCATCTTTCTGATAAGGAATGGGGAAATTATCTGAAAGATAATTGTACAATAGCCTATGACCAATGGAATAGAGGATGTAAAGGAGTGAAAAAGGGATGGACGTTTTTCATTGTAGGTTCAGCTTTGAGGTTAACAGGTATTGTCTCCTTAATAGCTGCAAATAATTGTTATGGAGGAGATTACTATTGGGATTCATATGATAATTGTTATTATTATGATGATTATGATTATGATTATGGTTTACGTTGCGGCCTTTTCATTTATGGTTTTGCAGCAACAACTGTAGGTAGTTCACTCAGAATTGCGAGTATCCCTCTTTTGGCTACCGGCTATAGCAGAAAGAGAAGATCCATTAATACATACAATGAAAATTGCGCCAATCGCAGTGCAGCTCAGTTAGGGTTGAATGTGAATAGCAATGGCTTAGGCTTGTCATTGAGTTTTTAAGGAACACAAAATTTAAACAGGAAGCCGTTTTAGAGTGGTTGGACGATTGTCCAATATCAACTTCTAAAACGGCTCGTTATTAGGTGTATTTCAAGACATGCTTGATACACCTTTTATGATTCAAGTTTACTTGATCATGATCTGAGTACAACGAACATTCTTATTTGTAAGAACTTTCACTGTATAAACACCTTTTGCTTTTCCTGAAAGGTCTATCTCTGCTTCTTGTTCATTTCCATTACCAGTATAAACGGTTCTACCCGTCATATCTGTAATTTCTATTGTATAAGGAGAATCGCTCTCTTCCATTGAGATGGTGAATAGACCGTCGGATGGATTTGGATAGATAGCGAAACGATTTTCTTCGTTCTCATCGTTTCCGTCTATTATATCCTTCTCCTCAGCCAATACATCGTTGTTGATGATAGCTCTTCTAACACCGCCAGTAGGACAAGTGTAATGTTCCACAGAAGCTGTGAATTTACCATTGTTCTTGACAGAGAAGCCTGATTTGAGTGTTATTTGGTGTTTTGCGATGAAACGCACCTTAGCACCGCTGACGGTCACATTGCCTTGTGCATAATCAGAGCTGACATTTTTACCCGCTACAATATCGGTGCTACCATATACGTCTCTTGCTCGGTTGAAAGTCATATTCTGGATAAATAGATTATCTGGACCTGTGTAGGTGATGTAGTTATGCTTCTTGACCGTGATGGTGTAAGGGTAGTTAACGCCAGTGAAATTTGCACTGGAACCCGTTGCCACTTTCATTCTGGAGGTATTGGACGGATCTTCTAAACTGTTAAGTATAATCGTGCAATTGGATACACCTCCTGTGCTCACATATACGCTTGTACCACTCTGTGAGATAATTGGATAGATGCATCTTGGAACTTGTGTAAACATGTGGCTACTTGGGTCACCGAAGTACATGCTGACTAGATTATGCCAGTTATCATGGTTCCTAAATAAGCATTCTCCGACAGATTTATCTGTTTCCAATAGTTCATTCATAACTGTGGAAGTTTCTGTATCGCAAAATGTACTTTTCCCAAAATGAGCGAATCCAAATGCTCCTACAGCACCTCCGGGCATTCTAAGTAGATTCTCACACATACACCCGCCATTCAGATATTCTGTATAATCTACTAAGACATTTCCTGCATCATCAAGTTTTTTGCCCGATGCACAATTCCTTGGGTAATAAACCTTTTGTTCATTACATCCACCTCCTACAAATGTACCTGTCCAGCAGGTGAAATTGTAGAAAAATGTAGGCATATTAACATTTGTGAGATCTGTAACTTTCCCAACACTAGGATCTGGATCGGTATTAAAAAATCGTTGGTTCGTAGTTTTCCCTGTTGGAGAATATCCATAAACTTGTCCATGTCCGCCATTATACATGGCATAAATAATACCGTTATTTACAACGTCAACAATATCATTGGATGTCTGTTCCCAGAAGGATCCACAGCCTCTCATGATTGAAGGCAAATTACTTCCATTCGAATATTTTTGAGGACAATATTGGGATATATTTTTCTCTGGCTCCATGTAATCGGCAAAATAAATCCGATTCACATTGATTCCTAATCCAGTAACAGATTGAACTTGTTGGGTCAAATCTTCTGTTGATTTAAAATATGCATAATTTGCTTTTCTATCAGGAGTTTCTGTATCCGATGAGATATCTTGGAAAAGGCTCATGTGTAATGCATTGGAATAATAATTCGAATTAGTTGGAGGCATCCATTCATATCGAATAATTTTGTCAATGATATCTTCTGCCTCTTGTGCTGTACGTGCTGAGATTCTACCTCTTGGGATACTTTGTGAATTTGAAAAAGTCCATTTGGTTTGTCTTCCGAACTCGTTATCAGTCATAATATAAATATGGTAGCCCCAGCTACTACTGTTATAAATGTCCTTAGCGTGAATAGCATCCGGACATATATCCGTATCACATCCAATCACAACCAAGAATTTAGGCATACCATTTTGAGTATAAAACTGTCTGATTTTAGTGGTGGTTTGGGTAAGACCATGGTCGCCTATACTAAGTAAAGTGGTTGATCCGGTTCTTTGGTTCACTCACTGGTTCACCCATCCGCTATAATTATCCATATACATCACGTATGGCTTGTAACCTCTTGAAGCTTCCCAGTCTTTGAGACGGTTGGCAGCATCTGTGTATTTGGTGGTGGTTACGATTAGGTAATCGTAATTGGCCGCCTGAACAGAGACTGATATAGAAAGCAAGAGGAGTATGAATTGTATAATCTTTTTCATCTTGCTTTTATTTTTCTAGTGACTCAATTCTTGACTTTAATGCATTGTTTTCTTTTTGTAACTCGATCATGTGAAGTGTCAACTCCTCGATTTTCTCCAATAAGAGATTACTCATCTGCGCTACACTCATACCGTTCTCTGCCATCTCAGCAGCGGAAGGGATGCCAGGGAGATGCTTGTTCTCCTTTACGTAGCTCTCCACTTCAGAAAGATCCTGCAAATTGTAAGTAGGGTCAAACACATAGTCTGCAGCATTGTTCATATCTACTGTGATATCACTTGTGCGAATGTTCTCCGTTTGAATTTCTTCAGAATTTATTTTTGTTACGTTTAGTTCATTCTTACATGAGATTTTGCCCTCTACTTTTAGTTCTGAGGTGTAAATCCATAATGGTTTGTATCCCATATATCCATTCAATGTCATTGAAAAACCACCTTCTTTTTTGGTAATAAACAATGTTGCATCATTAGGTGTACCATAGCTGGAACTGCTATATAGATGCAAGCTATGAGCTATCGCATTTCCATCCTTATCAACTTTAAATTTCACGTTGTATGGAGAAACGCCTTGATTATAGCAATTAATGAAGTCATTATAAACGTAGCTTCCATTTTTGTAAAATAATTCATTGACAGATAATGCATGTTTGCCACTCCTGTATTATTATTTTCTGTGATGTTTGTTTGTGCCAAAACGTTGGAGGATGACATACCCATACCAGCGACTAAAAGAGCCGCCATTAAAACTTTCTTTTTCATTTTTCTTACATTTTTAAATTTTAATAAACAATAAATTTATCTTATCAATAACATTTATAGTGTTTTTCATTTGATTAATAATGTCTTGATAATGTAACTATATAGTTAGTGTTTGCATGCAATAAAGATAGTACAAAAATAGTGCCAAAAATTAATGATTTTAAATTTATATATAATAAAAAAGAGTATCCTTTGGTGTTTTTATTGAATAACCGCAGAATACTCTTATAAAATATCAATATTTCAGATTCTATTCTTTAAAAGGGCTAAAGTCTTTATTTATTAACTATCTTAAAGCTTTTGGTCTCTCCTGTTGCAGAGGTAATAGTGATTAGTTGAATCTCTTCTGTCAATCGTATGCTTTTTCCGTCCGTGCCATTTCCAGAAGTCAAAACCTTACCGTTGAGGCTATAGGCACTATATGTGAAATTGCCTTGGCAATGAATGGTCACTTGTTGGTGATCTGCTGTAATGTAAGGAGCAGTCAGCGTTACCGTTTCGTTAACATCCGTAGGGAGTTCCATATTTTCTGTAATCTTATTGTAAGCCGGCTTAGGTTCATAATTAGAGAATATCAATGGTTTTCCATTTTTTCTCCAACTAATCTCATCATTGATTCCCCAAAATGTTACAGAGCTGATATGATCTTTGTTTGCTTTATATAAATCGAATAACTCTTTGTACATATTGGCCTGAGTGTCAAAGGAAGCTCCATCTGCCAATGTGATATCCAACTCGGTGATTTGAACATCACAACCAATGGTACAATATTTCTCCAATGCTGTTTTGTATAGACTTACTGATGGGAAGCTGGTGCTAAGATGTGACTGCATACCGATACCATTACAAAGCCCTTTGTTGAAAAGATCCTTTACCAATGCATATATGGCATCTCTTTTAGCGTCAACGTATTCATTGTAATCGTTGTAATAGATCTTGCAGTTAGTTGGAATGTATTTTCTTGCAATCTCAAATGCTTTGTATATAAATGAGTTATCATTGTAGATTTCCATCCATCTGGATTTTCCCTCGTCAACATAGTTACTACCTTTTTCACGCATGGTTCCTTTATCTGTAAAAGCCTCGTTTACTATATCCCATGCATAGATTTTCAGATTTGGATAAGATGTGGTTACAAGCGAAATAACATTCTTGATATAGTTCTCCATACGTTGCTCTATCACGTCGGCTGTAACTGTCTTTCCGTTGGTTTCAAAGTTCTCATTAAAGAACCAGTCTGGTGTCTGCGAATGCCATATAAAAACGTGTCCTCTGATAGGAAGGTTGTTTTCACTACAGAATTTTAAGACCGTCTTGGTTGTGGCTGCTAGTTTCACCTGAGGATTAACGTTATTTCCTTCACTTATACTTGCGTCTTGATCCAGTAAACAATCTGGTTTCAACTCATTCCCTGGTGTGATACTATTAAAATGGTGCAATACCATATTTTTAGCATTCTTCGGAGAGATCTCAGAAGCGGTCACTGCTGTTCCTACTAGAAAATAATCAGTGAACAATGCCTTCAATGATTTCTGCTGAGAAAAATCAACTAATATCTCCTCCTTTTCTTTGCATGTAACATCATCAATATAAAAACTTAATTCAGCATCATTGGGTGCTTGAATATAGGGTTGGATGTTTTCAGCATCTTCTGGGATGACAATCTCGCCAGACAACTGAGTCCATGAGTAAGCATATACATCTGACTCCTTTACACAAGGGTAAGAGTCGGAATCATCAACTGAATATTGAACACTCAAATTGAGTTTGGTATTTTGCTTAGAAAACACATAAGCAGAAATGATATAGGTCTTACCTGCTTCGATATAACTATTTTGTAATGCAGCACCATGCCAGCTTTGTGTACGATTGCTTACATACAATGATTTTTCACCATTATGGTGTTGATCTGATGATAGTTCGACGGTAGTACCTTCTCCTCTTCCGCTCCAATCGCTATCAGATGATTCAAAATCATATGATAATCCAGCTGAAAAACTGTTCCACCCGCAGAATGATAAAATAATAAAGGATAAAAATTTTTGTTTCATGTAATTGTCTATTTTATGGTTAGCTTGCCTTATTTTTTATTTCATTGACTCTGCAAAGGTATAAAATATTTGGTGGAACGCTATGGTTAATGATTAAATATTCTAGCTCTTTCATCAATCTATATGATGTTCATGATGATGTTCATGATGGTGTTCATGATGATGTGCATGGTGATGTTCAATTCCGAATTTAGGGAAAACAAGTGCGTTGATCAACAATAAGATAAGCACTATCGTACAGGTCCAGGAGAACCAGGAATCACCTTCTTCGTGAATGGTTGCATTCCCGACAAGATTGGAAACAAAATCGATTATACCATGGAATTGTAGGTAATCTATGAGAACGCCACAGAAAATAGCTCCTATTATAATGGATGCCAGATAGGTGACCAGCGTGCGTGTACCAAGTACCTTTCGGACAACAAGAATCGATGCCATATTACATGCGGGTCCCGCCATTAATAAAACTAATCCTGCGCCTGGTGTAAGTCCTTTTAGAATCAATGCTACGGCTATTGGAATCGAACCGGTTGCACAGAGATACATCGGGATCGCTATGCAGATGACGAGCAACATAGAGGCAAATGTATTCTCTTTAAACACTTCGAATGCCTCATCTGGAACGAATAGTGTAATAAGTCCTGCTACGATAAGACCAATCATCAACCACTTACCGATATCTTCCATCATCTCTCCAAATGCATAAGAAATTGCTTTTTTCATTTTTCCACCGAAAGATAAATGCGTGTGTGATGTCTCCTCACATCCACACCCTTCGTCATGACAATGGCAACAATGTTCCTCATCATGAGTATGTTCTTCTGTGGAGGAACATCCGTTTTCTCCTGCTGCAAACCAATTTACCATAGAGCCTCCAAAAATAGCAGTTAAAAAGGCGGCAGTAGGACGAATGATGGCAAATGCCCATCCCATTAGACTATAAGTGGCAATAATGGAATCTACTCCAGTCTGTGGCGTGGAGATTAAAAAAGATGTAACGGCTCCTTTGGATGCTCCCTCTTTACGAATGGACATCGCAGTTGGTATAACACCGCATGAACATAGTGGCAGTGGTATGCCGAATAATGCCGCACGAAAAACCGACCCAAAAGAATTATCCGCAAGATACTTAGTGTAAAATCGTCCAGGGATGAATGCATGCATCAATCCTGCAAGAAAGAATCCCAACAATAGATAGGGGGACATCTCATTCATTAAATGTAAAATCTCTCTCATAATTTTCCTTTTTTATGTAAGCCAAAATTATGCTCTATTTTCTGCAACTAGGTTGCAAATGTTTTTCCTCAGGATTAGTGTTATTGAAAAAGGATGATGGTTGAGTTATAGACTATCTTTTAATGAAGAGAAATTTATCTTTTTTGTCGGGTATAATAGCGATATATATGCTATTCTGATGTAGTGCATCTGCGGGTATTTTATCCCCTTTCAGATCATAAAATTGTACATTCTCAAGTGATAAAACATCCTCATCGCATAGAATCTTTTTTATCTCAACTGTGTTGTGGAGTTCAAATTTCAACCAATCTACATTCACATAGCTACCTACGATGACAAGTTTCAAGGTATGTTTTCCTTTCTCCAAGTGGGCAGTGGTTAATTGGATCTCTTCATATACGCTCCAGTCGTCGGATGTTTTTAAGATAGTGTATTCATCCGTTATTTTTTTATCATCGACATATAGCTGGAATCCGTCTAACTCCCCTCCATTAGATACATAGGCTGATATAATATAGTTATTCGTTATTTCCACATCAATGGTATATTCCAGCCATTCGTCTTTTTCTGTATAACCGATGGCATATCCGTTTTCTGTCTTGACGATGTCCACGCAGTCGTCTCTGTATTCGCCTCCTTTGTTTTCATCATCCTTATCATAGTATGACAAGCCTTGTCCGGCTACGTCGTAATTTTCCGCCTCGATGAATCCTGGTATGGTGGCGATTTCTTTATAAGGGTTCTGAGGGATATCTATAGCCGTCAGTGAGATGCGGTAGGCATATAAATTGCTTTCGACCTTTACTGGCAAGGTGAAAGAGGATTCCGTGATGATGGTATCTTTATCGTAAATTAGGTCGGTACCTGGAACAGGGATGTCTTTATCTTCCCATGTGACGCGTTCTAATTTGATGTTTACTTTCCCCTGTAGGAAAGCAGGTAGTTTAGGGAATTCAACATTAGCGTCTCCCTTATAGTTACCACCCAATATAATGCTTGCGGTGTTGTAGTTTTTATTGATACAGGCGAATGCGTCCAAGCCATCACTTTTATCGTTGGGAGGTGTGACCATGGCCCTACACCCCCACCCCT
>Ga0247609_10002692_pt1 | contig 18559 bp, 18 predicted proteins | sample 172DNAGHGlowgp2_FD_193487 | JGI IMG/M metagenome (GOLD analysis project Ga0247609, IMG submission 193487) | Sheep rumen microbial communities from Palmerston North, Manawatu-Wanganui, New Zealand - 1728 DNA GHGlow gp2 | ecosystem: Host-associated > Mammals > Digestive system > Stomach > Rumen ...
ATTTATGCGCTTATCTTCCGTTCTTAGCTGTTCAAGCACACCTAAGGTATTGTCTTTGCTTCCGTCATCAACAAAAAGTAGCTCCCACTCATAAGTAACGTCCTTCATGACCTCATCTTTCAAAGAAGCATAAAGGGCAGGTAGCGAAAGTTCCTCGTTATAACAAGGGATAAGGATGGTTATTTTTTTCATTTTCTTATTTTTGTTTTTTTTGTTTATTGAAACTGAAACCCAATTTTACCAGGATGAAATTTATAGGTATGGCAACGCAGTCCACTGGAATTGGAGCAATGTCTTGGCGCACTCCCAAAAATATGAACAAATTAAGTAAAGCCAACCTTATAAAGAAAGCTGCCGTATGCGCTAAAGCGAAACCCACCACGTTCACAATTGTGGGGGGCTTTCTGAAGGTAAAATAAGAAGAAAGCAAATAATTGCATAAAATGCTTAAAAGGAAGCCTGCTGTATATGCGATGTTGACGTTCACCCAATGCTGAAGAACCCAATATACTCCCCAATTTATCGCAGTGGCAATGGTTCCGACAATCGCGAAGCGTATAACCTCGCCGCTGATTTTCTTAATATTTATCCACATGACCTAATGATTTTTTCTACAACTGATAATATAATCTTATTTGAGTAATATAATGCCAAGGAGCAAATCGCCATTAAGGCCAATACCGCTGACAAGTAAATGCTATATTCAAATTTAACGTCCTTCAATAATGGTAGTACCAAGACATGTCCTAAGAAAATCTCCAAGGAGTGCCTGCCGAAGAAACAGAAAACTCTGGACAATGGCCTAATGTTTGACAAAGAAATAAGCAGCATAATCGCAGGTATGCTTAAATACGAGAACTTTATGAATCCACAGAGACTTAGCATGGCAGAAATGCCATATATGAAATATATCTCATTCTGTTTATTGTCTTTTTCCAACAGATAAGTAAGTATTCCTAAGAAAATAACTGGAATTCTCGGAATTGTAAGGAGTATTGCTGTATCAGCACAAATTGTACCAATGATGGTATTGAAATTGGATAATATAAACGGTACTTCGCAAGCCATTACCAACAACATATATAAAATTACCCCCCCCATTTTTATACGGCTTGCTCTATAGAACCATAATATGGTCTTCATTATTAGCGGAAAAAACAGATATAGCAGAATGAGAGTCTCCATGAACCAAAAAGTATCCTCACACCGAGTGAAAAAAGATAAGCCCGATAACTGCATGATAAATGAAGATATCATTCCCAGTTGATCTTTCCCTTTAATTATAAAAGAGGACATCAATGCTATTGCATACATAGGTATAATTCTTTTCACACGGTTTGCATAAAAGCGTGGCAAACGGTTTCGATCATAAGAATAGCATAAACCATATGCTGATAAGAGGAAGAACACATTTACTCCCGCACCTCCATGAGAAAACAGAAAATCTATAACTGTTTGCAAAGGATGCTGCACCCTAGCCACCAAGCTAATATGAAGACCAACCACGCCAATAGCGGAGAGTCCCATTAAATAAAACCTATTGTCTTTTGTAAATATTGATTGCATCGTCTTGCCAACTAATTTATTAACAGAATTATACCGATGAACGCAGCGATCAACTATTTCCGATGAATAATGTTCAGCACATAAGTCAATAAACTTTGGTATTGAGGTGTGTGCTTAAAACATAGGAAGTAGACGGCCATAATGCAAAGTACACTTATTATGCCATTAGCAACAGTTAGAAGCAAGGGATTGTTTAATGTTACAAATTTACAGGCAAATATAGATATAAGCAAGGCACTGACGGCAACTATCGTATAGATAGCGTACTGTCTAAAATAGAACCACAGTGGCTTTTTGAATATATATTTGTAACAAATCCTTGGATATTGCCAAAAACCCACAGCCAAAACACTAAGGCCTGTTCCCAGGAGTACACCGGCCAGCCCCCATAATTTTACAAGCACAAGTGACAACACAACATTTATCGCACCTTGCAGCATTGTAGTATATCTGTCTGGATGAAAAATACCCGACTTTCCTTTCAGTGTAATTGCAGACTCACGCATCTGCATGATGTAGAAATTGAAAAGCATTAGATCCACAACAACCATCGACATCTGATATTCTTCGCCCAACCACCATGCAACAAATGGACTAAGAGTATTATAAAGTATGATGCAAGGGATTGAGACAGTCAGAAAATTGACGAAGAATATTGTTTTATAAACGTCATAGACCCGTTCACTTGATTCAGAGGCCACTAAATCGCCCATGCTATCGGCAAAACTGTTCAATATCTGCCGCACCATCGTATTAATGACACTTGTAATCAGCGTATAATTAGAATACAAACCAACTATAGTGATTCCCACGAAAGACGAGATGATAATATTGTCTGTAGAATGCATCAGATAGGTTCCTATATTGATAATGAAGATGTATTTCATGTTTTGTACAATATTGGCTTTCACTGAGGGTTCTACTTGATACTTTTCCTTCGTTTTCACATATGGGAAAAGTGCATCTGCTTTCTTTATCACGGCATAGTTCATGATTAGGCACAATACAGAATCACAGAGAAGGTAAACTATGTAGTTTTGAGTATAGAGAAGTATTGGTATTCTAGCCAGATAGAGACTGAGCTGATATGCCAAGGTGATGTATGTAAGTTTGTAATTCTTCTGCGCGGCATTAATAAGCGACCATTTGTAGGCTGAAAAATAACCTATAAGAGAATTAAACACGAAGATAAAGTAAACCACCGAGACATATTCCAGAGAGTCAGCATCTTGAATAAAATTGCCAATAAACGGATATAGCAATAATGCAAAAAGAAAGATACCTAAAGCAATATAGCGATATACTTTCTTATAGAGTTGCAACAGTGCCAGGATTCGTGGCTGGTCATTCTCTGCCAAGGGCTTATACATGTTATAGATAACACTTGTCGCGAAACCACCTTCAAGCAAAGACGTAACTCCCAATATATTCTGAAGTAACCCGTTCAGTCCGAGGTACTCCACACCGATATTGTCCACAAAAAGCTTTCGCGTGAGAAATCCCATCAATATCATGAAAAGGGATATCCCAAGTCCGGAAGCCATATTTTTTGCTGAATTAAGAGAGCGCATTGCGACGTATTATATTTTTGAGAGTAATTGTAATCCGTTTCAGTATATTATCTTTTCTCTTTATTACGAACAGCAATTCATCTACTAAACTGTCAAAATCGTCATTTTCATACCTTGCATAGAACTCAGCCTTCTTTGTGTGCAACTTAGCACAATCTCGATAACTTTCATTAAAAATAAATGCTTCTTTTTCTGTCAATTCTTTAATGTTGAATAGTCTGTGTTTAGCTTGGTCGAAAAGAGCCATCCCTTTAGGTGTATGAATGGCAACCACCGATACACCTGTGTCATCTTTTGCATAGTCTGCTATTTCAGAACTTCCCCAAAAATCACCTATTGTTAAGTCACTGCCAGATGTAAAGCCTTTAAAACGGCATCGGGTGCATGATTCCCTGATAAAGAGATTCGAGATAAAACCACGCATAAAGCTATTATTCATACCTCGCTCTATCAACTTGTTACCGTTTTCAAATCGGAGGATAACATCTGACTGCCGCCAACTTTTAGTCTTATCTCGAAAACTGACAAATGTCAACTTTGATGAAAACCTTCTCTCCAAGTAGGATAAATAGTACAGGTAAATTTTTTTGTCAGCCACACCATGGCAAATGATATCCATACAGAAAAGATTGTCATACTCGCATTTGAGATATGATTTCAGCCCTGCTATTTGGCAAGGTGTCCCCGTGAATAAAACGTTACGGCCATCATCCAAGTTCCGTTTCACATCCTGAGGTATGCCATTCAAATTGCTTTGTATGTATTTCGGGCCTTTCAGTCGATTCAGTGCCTCTAAATTTTCAGCTTTTACATGTTCAACAGATTTGAAGTCGGCAGAAAAAGCAGCTCCATAAACAATGCCACCTTCACTTAATACATTTTCAGCAAGTGCGGGGAACACAGCTCCCGAGGCACTACTTTGTCTGATGCTTTTATCTATATGTTGGCAGGCCAAGAATTTGCTCATTCTCATAAGATGGTTTTTACGAATTCACCAGCTTCCCATGCCTTCTTGATGTATGCAAGCATAAACTCCTTCAGGTGTTCACGGATGGGCACTTCGTTATCCACAAGCCATTTGAATCCTTCCAGCAAATCATCCTTGGTCTGAAGTGATTGTACGGGAAGCACATAATTCTCGTATGTACCGAATATGTCCTTTGCTATACCTTTTGCCTTGATTGAATATCCAGCTACCAATGTAGGCACACCTGTTGAATATGCTGCAATTGAAGCATGGGTACGAGCTGCAATCAAAAACCGGCATTTACTTATATATCCTTTTATATGTTCAGCATCAGTATCTTCAACCATCAAAACACGATTCGTAGAACGAAATTTCTCATAAAGAATCTGCAATGGCTTTCTATCGTCACTGTGATCCCAAATGACATGAGGAATTAGCGCTATATTATAGTTCGTTGAATTCAAGATGTAACTTATTAATGCATCGAAATTAGAGAATGCTATTCCCTTCTTATCGCCTTCACATTCCATTATCCATGGACTCAAATTGATACCAACGAGATTATCAAGGGGTAAACATACTTCCTTGCAGTTTAGCGTAAACGCCGGGTCAGGAAAGAGCTGCACATTCTTTAATCCTTCTTGAATCAAAGCATCATAAGTAAGACTTTCACGTGCAAGTATATAGGAGTATTGCGACAGGTCCTCGTAATCGCTTTTGTTTTTCATCACTTCGGGTTCGACAGAACATCCCCATAGAATAGTTTTCAGACCTGCGTCACGAAAGATTTGGTGCTGGCGTGCCAGCACGATATTATTACCATAACAATAATTGTCCCCACCAATTGAAAGTGCCAGCTTAGCATTTTTGTGCCTGCGGAGCACTTCAAAGAATCGGTAAGTATCCAAGTCTTCATAACGACCACGAAGTTTCATGCTCAGATACGCCTTGAAGAAATCAAGGTTCCGCTTACCCGGTTTGACATCCTCAACCGTACATATCTTATCAAGACCATAGGATAAATCCTGATTTGCGACAGGCGTTGACAGGACCGCATCTTTGCATACCGATGATTTTTTTAGAATCTGTGTTGTTGATCTGACGATGGCCTCGCATCCGTGGTTTCCACTACCACCATGACCAAATAAAATGATTTCATGTCCCATTTTAGCTCATTTGATAGTTATATAAGTAATTGTTTAGACCGTTCATCGGCTTTACACGTTGTAACCATATTTTGGAGGGCAAATTCTTTCTAGAAGTCCCTTTTGCTGTTCTTCAGTACTATATTCCCACCAAGGCACATCGCTTACAATACTATTTTCCATCATGTTGCGATTGCGCTCTATGTATTCATCACATGAACATATTATTCGCCAAGGATTACCCACTATTACCACGTTATCTGGAACATCTTTTGCGACAATAGTACCAGCACCAACAATCACATTATTCCCAATCTTGACGTTTGGCAGGATGATGGCACCATTGCCTACGAAAACATTGTTTCCGATTTCGACCTTTCCTATCTTACTATAACCAAGGAATTTCTTCGTACTGGCATCATGAGTAAGAATTCTAACCCCAGTGAGTGTCACGTTATCGCCAATAGAACAGAGAAAACCAAAGCTCCCATCTATCATTGTATTAATGATATCCACATTATTACCAATCTTTACTCCGCGTTTACGCAAAGCGTCTATACTTGTATAATCTGTAGTGTCTATCAGGCCGATAGTACCCAGAATTTTTCTTAATATGTTTCTTAGCCACATAATCTAATACTTTTTAATTTATTTTTTCGTATATTCAATTCCCAATAACTTATCAAAACATGCCGTTATCGTGCTTGGCGAAAAACGCTCACGTGCCATGTCTGCAGCATTTTTAGTCAGCATAGACCACTGGTCGCGATTGTCTATCATCCAAGCAATGGCCTCTACTAAGCCGTCTATGTCTTGCTTGCAGGTAATCGAATTCTCTCCACTCACAGTATATTCGTCAGTACCATCCGTCCGGGTGACAACGCATGGCTTATTCAACACCATGGCTTCAAGTACCGTCAGACATTGTGATTCCACATACGATGTATTGACATATATGTCAACAGAATTCACTATGGGGAATGGATTCGCCTGGTTGCCGATTAGGAGAACGACATCATCCAAACCTTTCTCAACCGTCAAGGCCTTTATATGATCATAATCAGGGCCGTCACCTACCGCATACCAAACGAAATCACGGTATCCCAGCATCCTGAGTTTCTCTGTTGCATACACGATATTCTCAGTATGTTTCTCTGGACTCAGCCTGCAGACCGTGACCAAACGTACTTTTGCATCCACCTTATGAGGAAACGATTGCTTGGAAAGACTGGTAATCTGTTCAAAATCAACCATGTTTGGGATGGTAACATAGTCAATCTTCAAAGACGGGAATACATCCTTTAGCATCTGTTTGCAATAGTCTGCAACAACGACAATAGAATCAAACTTAGCCCAAACCTCTTCCGTTTCCTTTAACTGTGATGTAGGGATATTAAACACTCCATGATGCCACCAGCAGATTTTTCTTTCAGCATTAACAGTGTAGGCTACTACTTTGGCAGCAGGTCCTACCCGATACGCCACTGCAAAATCATAGTGTCTAGCAATATGCAACAGTGGTCGCATAGATCTCAGCACCCTATTACCAAAAACATCCGTCAGCAACATGAGGATACGGTACCAAGCATCACCAAAGCGTCCATGCATTATATTACTAAATAATGTTGGAAGTAATGGTCCGTATGACTGGTCGGTGCGTCGGAGCAAGACTCTAACCTCTTTAGGTAGGAGATACTCATAATCTCCTTTATCTTGTAGCAGCAACAAGTCCACATCATATTTGGAGTAATCAAGATGTCTCAATAGATCTATTAAAGACTTCTCTACTCCTCCTACGTTCAGATGACCATTGACAAATAGCAATCGTTTCTTTTTAGGCATTCTTTTTAATTTTCAGGAATGGCCTTTATCAAGACAGCCAATTTAATAATTTCCGTGTAACGGCTGGAGCCACAGAGAGTCCTATGGCAACAAACCTCACATTAACATTCAGCATCGGCAAAAGAATGATTGATCTTCTATGCGTCCTAAGAAAAGAATATACTGGCGAGAAAAGTTCATCAAAATTTTTGTCTTTTTGCTGAAGACACAATTTAACCGCGGTCTCTACCACATTTGACATGGAAAAATTCGCAAACTTAGGGCAATTTTTGAGTGTGTAATCATATACTTTTTTCACATTCTCAAACTCCTCAAAAGCTTTTAACGAAAGTTTGGTATGTGACAACGACTCCGAATGATATTCATAGAAATATAGCGGTGCAGTTGTCACTGCCATCTTCTTTTCTCGACAGAACATTTGCGTCTTGACATAATAATCCTCGCTAAGTGTGGCTTTAGGGAATGTAAGTCCCTCAAACACAGAACGATGGTATAGCCCTCCCCAAAAACCCCAGAATTCGTATTTAAAGAAGCGAGGCATCAGTTCGTCAAAAATGAGCAGTTTTTCGTTTTCGTCTTTGTTTTCGTCTTTGTCTTCGTTTTTGTTTGGATCAACTCTTTTAACACCACAAGCACTAATCTTTGTTCCATATTTTTCTACAAGAGCAAACATAACTGCCACATAGTTTGGAGCAACATAGTCGTCGCTATCAATAAAGGTAAGATAATCGCCTTTTGCCACTTCTATTCCCTTTTTCCGTGCGAGTGATGCACCACCATTTGGAATATGTAGGACATGTATATTATCGTGCTCTTTTGCATATTCATCACAGATGGCTGGGCTTTCATCCGTGCTGCCATCATCAATCAAGATAACCTCCAATTCCTTATAATCTTGTGCCAATACAGAATCAAGGCAGCGTCGCAGGTATGGCTCTGCGTTATAAACTGGTATAATTAAAGATATTAAAGCCATTTTTATAGTTAAATCGTTAATCTGCGGATTCTCTCTATATCAATTATGGGAATTCATTTGAAATCATCAAAAATTTCATTATAACACAAATATACCGGAATAATAATACGAACATGTTTATCTTCCATTTTTTTACACCCTATTTTTAAATTTACGCTGGTTGAACCATCTTTCAACGTCTTTCAATAGAATTTATAAACGGGCTTTGGGCCCGAAACTTTGCAAACAGAAATCAGCGGTCAAGACCGCGAGTTCAAGGTTCAAAGTTCAAGGTGGAGGCAAAGCCTCTAATTCAGGCGCAAACAACTTGATACCTGAAACGAGCGAAGCTCTTTTGAGCGAGCTCTGCAAGCTTCGTCGGAAGTGGCCACAGGCCAAGATCTTTAGCATCAGCGAACTGGGGGACTACTGTGTACACCACTCAGATGCGATGAACTGGCTTCGACGCCAACTCAGCGACCTCCCCTAAAGAGGTCGTTTTTATTCCGGATCTTTCAACCGATACATGTGATAATCTCCGCCACGAGTGCTTTTCGAGGTGAACAGCAAATCATATCTGGTGTTAAGAATGTCCTGCACTACGGGGTCTGCTGTATTATATACTAGAACATACTTTGCATTTCCATCCCTAAACATGGTTTGATACTTTTCCACTATACTACCACCATAATGTGCTATCAAAGATTGACCACCGGGCAGTGGATATGCAGGATTAATGCCAAAATACAAATATAATTCGGTATCACAGTCGTAAGCCTGGAATGAATCTTTATAGTCTTCAGGCAATCTGCTGATAATGCCTTCATAGACGGCATACTCTTTCTCCTTGTAGTCATGGAAAAGAGTAAAATAATGTTTTATGTCATTAACAGCGCCTACAATGCCTAAGAACACAAACACATAAACTGCAATTTTTGAATACAGTAAATAACGCTTGTTTTGTGTTTGCTTATATAATTTGTTTAGTTCAATAAAGATGGCAATTGTATAGGGCAGCGTGATCTGGTAATAATGACCAAAAGAATTCAGCCGTAAGAACATTACTGTGCTTAATAAAGCAACTGTCAGCCATAGGATGCCCGTAAACAAGCTCTGCTTATTGTCTCTGATGATTAGGATGGCGGCAAAAAACAACAGATATAGATTGGCCATACGAAGGAGAATATGGCGAGCACCATGAAGGGAGATAATATCGAAGCCCGAATTACTACTATATTCTAAGCCGAAGAGGAAAGTGCCATACCACATCTCATCCAGTGCATCATTCACATAGAAATAGAGGAAGAATGGTACTGTCATCACCAGGAAGCCGGCTATGAATGCAGCAGCACATTTCAACAAGTTCGCCCATTCCTTATATTTAAGCAGCATCATGGACAGGACAAGGGTTGCAGCGCAAATACCGACAGCATTGGTCAAACGTGACATTAAGCAGTAGCCCAGTGACAAGCCAAAAACAAATGCAAACAATGGAGGGAATGTGCGAATGGCACTGTCCTCGTTCTTGTATAGGTATTTATATAGCAGATAGAACGAGAGGGTCAGCAATGGCATATAGTATTCTTCCACTGAATTAGCTGTAAAGAGAGCACTATAATAAATCGCAGTTATACCTGTATAAAATATCGCTTTCTTCTTGTCAAATTCCAATAGGAACGTTTTGAGTACGAAGAAGAAAGTAATTGACAGATTTATCACCTCTATTAAATAAAGACCAATGTTGGAATGGAAGAGACCATAGCCAATAGCACTGGGGATAAAGATGGCCGGTCCCTTCAATTCCCATATATCCTTGTAGGGTACATAACCGTCAGCCCACATACGTCCTGTCAACTGAAACACAGCAGAGTCCCATAATAGGATTCTATCGTGGATAAAAGACGAACTTGACAGTGTGACCAAAATGATAGCGATGACTATCGGTACGAGGATTAAAGACAGATTATGATTCTTGTTTGAATGCATTATTAATGTTTTTTATTTGAGAGAATACGTTAAATATCTTATCAACCCCTACAGTACATAAATAACTGATAGCCACCAAGGTGATGAGAATCAGGGGGGGGGTATTTTATTGCATAGAGCTGTTCTCTAAAATAATAGGAGCAGAAGATTGTATGAATCATCCACATGGGCATGGATTTGCTACCGACCTTTATTAGAAAGGTTCTCACGAATGAGGGCCATTTAATTTGTGCAAAGGAAAAGAACAAAACGAATGGGAGGACGACCGCTACTTGCCTCTGCGAGAAACCTGCCACTAAAAAGCAGCATACAACCATCAGAAGTGCAATTGTATTATTCAGTTTACAATCGCCTATTGTTCGATGAAACGCAACACCCCATGCAAAGGCATAAAGGAAATTCAAGGATAACAGGACAAATCTAAATATACCACTATAATCCCTTGTTGTCAATATATACTGTGTCAATACCCAAATCAATAATGATACAGCCCAGAACTTCATCACGCCAATCTTATTGATCGCCTTGAATATAGGTTTAGCCAAGAATATCAGACAAGAAAACGGCAGCAGGAACCACGTTGCACCTATATAAGAGGTACGGATTCCTGTGTAGTTTAAGATAAGCTCGAGGACATCAAACTGTAATCTGTAATTGAAAAGAAATCCAATGATTAAAAAGCATGACAGGATAAACCAATAATACTTATATAATTTGAGGACTCTTTCAAGTTGAGATTTCCAATTTACCTTGCTTGAACTATCATCTGAACTAAACAGAACCGAATAGCCGTAGCCACTAATAATCAGAAATACGGGACTGGATTACAAGCATGAGAAAAGAATTTTGCCAAAGGCTCTCCATTTAAATGGAGATAATTGGTACAGAGGTTTGTATTGTCGGCAAAAAAAAGATGCCCGTACATCATTATGAGTATGGCTATACCACGATGAATAACACTATCCTCTTTTGAAATATACATGCTTTATCTATTCAAAGTTTATTCTTTCCTCTTCAATCACCAGCGGACGGTTCATGACACGGGTGTTGATGCTCATGACGTACTCTCCGACAAAACCGATGAAGAGGAGCTCCACGGAGTTGAGGAAGAACAAGCCGAGCATCATGGGGATCATGCCTGCAGGGAACTGATCCCAATACAACAGCTTAAGCACCAGATAGACCAAAGCGACCAACAGCGACAGGGCAGATAGGACCATACCGGCAAAGGTAACCAGGTGGAGGCCTACCTTGGTATAGGAGGTGAAGCTGAGCATGGCAGCATCGAAGAGGGTGAAGAAGTTATTATGGCTCTTGCCTGCACGACGCTTGGCCTGAGTGTACTCGATGCTCACACGCTTATAGCCCAGCTCGGCCACGATGCCACGAAGGAAGGGAGTGGGGTCTTTCAGGTTGCGAAGGACCTCGATGAACGACTGGTCGTAGAGACCGAAGCCGGTAAAGTGCTCAATCTGGTCAACGGACGACATCTTCTTGATGATGCGATAGTAGATGGTGCGGAGGACGCGCATGATGCGGTTCTCCTTGCTCTGCGTCTTGATGCAAGAGACTATCTTGGCACCATTCTCCCACTCCTTAACGAGCAGGGGAATCATTTCGATAGGGTCTTGGAAGTCGCAACACATCAGGATGGTGCAATCGCCCGTGGTCTGCAACATACCATAGTAAGGGCTGTTGAACTGACCGAAGTTCTTAGCATTGAAGATGGCCTTAATTTTCGGATTGCCCTTGCAGATCTCACGCAACAGGGGGCGGGTGTTATCCTTGGAATCGTTGTCGATAAAAAGAATCTCGTAGTCGTAGTCAGAAAGGTTCCGACCCAATTCCTCCACGATGGCCTTACTTATGGGAACGACATTCTCCTCCTCGTTGTAACAAGGAATGAGGATACTAAGCTTTCTCATTGTTATGTTGTTTTTTATCGTTATAGACAAATAATTTTAATATGAAGAAAGATGAGACTGCAGCAACTATTGTCGCTCCGATTCCAGAGAAGTATGCATTACATCCAAATAGCTCTTGTATGGCCTTATTGGTACCCACATTGATGAAATAGGTAACAACATAGCTGATGATGAATTTGAAAATTAGACGCTTGTCGCTATTCTCGAATACGAGAGTGCCGGTGGATATAAAATTAAACAGGACACCAAGCACCTGGGCGATGAGCGTTGACCAAATATAGGAGATACCTATCCATATCATCAGGCAATAGACACCCAGTCCAAAGACGGTATTGAGACCACCAACGAAGAGGAAACGGATGAATTTGTTCTTAATATACCTCTGGAATGTATCTATCCCTTTTTGCAGCAATTTCATACCTTATAGACACATGCCTGTTGCAGCTCTTCGCTCATAAATGGAGCCATCATCTCTAATGGTGCGGAGGTCATCTTGCCCGTTTCCTTATCCATGAAGGATGCAGATTTTGGGAACAAGGTCTGCTCCGGGTGCATCTTCACCTCGCAAATCATGGCTCCATCAGCATTGAGGACATCAGCAATGGTGGACCGCAAGGCCTCATTACTTGACACGCGAACGAAAGGAATGCCATAGGCCTCAGCGATGCGCTTCAGATCGGGACAGACCACACCACTGGCAGGGTTGCTGCCTGTGAAATGGCCTTTGAAGAAGGCCTTCTGGGTGGTCTTGATGGCCAGATAGCTCTCGTTCTCAAGGACAAAGAGCTTCAGGGGGATACGGTTCGTGACGATGGTTTGCAGTTCCTGAATGTTCATCTGAATGGAACCATCGCCTGTGACACAGACGGTCTTTCCCTTGTCGTTGGAGACGCAGGCACCAATGGCTGCAGGGAGTCCATAGCCCATAGCAGCACATCCTTGGTTGGCAAACACGCGAACGCCTTCATTCACCTGCATAGCCTGATAGGTGCATGTATAAGCTGTACCATTACCTGTTACTACAACATCGCCATTGTGCAACTGCTTGAACAATTCATCAGCGAACTTGTAGCTATTGGCATAGCCCTCACAATCAGGATTATCATCGAACAATGTAGGAATCTTGCTCTCAATGCTTCTGCCCCACTCAATCCATTTCTCAAACTTGGGCAGTTCTTGCTCACCATCAAGGGCAGCCAACATCTTGTCGATAAATTCAGACAGGTTGACATGGATAGGCATATCAATGTTAAGCGTTGGCTTCTGCATCTCAGCCAAATCTATATCGACCATCACCTTGAATGCCTTTGGTGCCAACAAGTCGTATGCATAGCTTACCTGACGAATACTCAAGCGGGTACCCATCACAATGAGCAGATCTGAGTTCTGCACCATGATATTACCGATACGGTCACCACAAATACCAGGCTTACCAAAGCACAGCTTATGGTCATGCCAAATAATATCTGAGCCGCTGATAGCGGTTACTACAGGTATATTAAGTTCCTCAGCAAGGGTGATAAATTCTTTCTCACGCTTAGCCAAACGAACACCATTACCCACATAGATAACAGGACTCTTAGCTGCCTTAATCTTTTCTATCAGCTGCTTAATCTGCTCATCTACCAGCGCATGCTTCACAGGGTCAATGATTTCCATGGCTGGATCAAACTCCTTAAACTGAGTCTCATCAACTGTTGCGCCCTGAACATCCAAAGGCACATCCAGCCATACTGGACCGGGACGACCATCTAAAGCAATGGCAATGGCCTTGTCCAGCTCATACTTCACATCCAGTGGATTATAGATGGTCTTAGCATATTTTGTGATAGGAGTTACCATCGAAACAATATCTGCTTCCTGATCACCCAATTGGCGCAGGTTCAGATAAGGATAAGTATGCTTATAAGTAGAAGTTTTTATCTGTCCAGAAATATAGAGGCCAGGGATAGAATCCAAATACTGACCAAGAACGCCCGTGATGGCATTAGTACCACCAGGACCTGTAGTCACGCAAGTCACTGCCAGCTGACCGCTTGCACGATAGTAGCCTTCGCCAGCAATGGCAGAAGCCTGTTCGTGATGATTACAGATATACTTCAGGCCTTTTGTATGGCCAATTGAGTCATTCAGGTGCATAGCACCACCACCTGTCACTAAGAAACAATGCTTAATCCCATACTTCTCAACGAGATGCTGGAAAATGAAATCGCTAACCTTTATCATATCGCTATCCTTTAAATGTTTACCATTACTTTTACTAAATCACTCGGTTTCTCTTTCATGAGCATAAGGCCCTCTTCTATTTTATCAAAGCCATTCAACTCATGTGTTATCAATGGTGTTGGGTCTAATCTGCCATAGCGTATCAACTCAAAGATTCGCTCGATTCTTGCGCGACCACCCTTGGCTAATGAAGTATGAAGTGTCTTACCTGCCATACCCCTACCTCCATGGAACTTGGGGAAGCCCAGATTACCAGTCCCCCCAAAGTAGTTCACGTTAGACACAGTACCTATACCATAGCATACCATATCGAAGGCCTGCGTAAACACCTCATCCTTACCTCCTGCTATGATGACAGAATCTGCTCCACGCTGGTTTGTCATTTCAAGTACCTGTTCTACAATATCACCATCCTTATAGGAGATAACATCAGTTGCACCATAATAGCGAGCAAGTTCTACACATTTAGGTCTTGTACCGACTGCAATAATTCGGGCTGCTCCTAAAAGTTTGGCCCCAGCAACAGCCATTAAGCCAATTGGCCCAATGCCTATCACACAGACCGTATCACCAAGTTTAATGTTGGCAGCTTCTGCTCCAGTGAAACCTGTAGTCACAACATCCACACTCATCAGTGCTTGTTTACGAGATATATCAGAGGTGATATGTGCAAGAGTAGTGTCAGCATCCCTTACCAGAAACTTTTCTGCAAACACTCCTGGTTCTGAACGTCCTAACTTGTGACCTGAGAAATGAGCACCTGCATGCCCATAATTGCCGTTCTGGATATCTACCTCTCGCCAATCAGGTGTGATAGCTGGTATGGCTACAAAATCTCCTACCTTAAAATCCTTCACATATTCACCCACCTCTACTACCTCACCAATGGACTCATGGCCAAATACCAAATTGGGGGCTTTGGGTGATCCACCTCCAAAGGCTGTATGTACATCTGAAGAACAAGGGGCTACTGCTACAGGATGGATAATAGCACCAAATGGAGAACCTTGTAATGAAGGTTCCTGCACATCACAATAGCCAACCACCCCGGGTGATTTCAAACAGAATGCTTTCATTCTTAAATTCTTTCCAAATGATTAGAACGGAGGGTTCTGATGTCAATATCAGCACTCAATTCCGTCTTGATAATATTTGCAATCTCATCCGTATAACCAGGAGCCACAATCATAATAGAGGCTACAGGCTCTTCAAAATAGTGTTTCCTATCTACTATAGGTACATGCGATGCAGGAGCATACTTTCCTTGTTTGAAAGGTGCTGAGTCAATGATATAGGCAATCTTGTCAGAGAGGCCCAAAGAAGGAATCAAAGTAAAGCCCTGATGGGATGCGCCCCAAACAGCCACTTTCTTGCCTTGACTCACATAACCTTTCACATAGTCGAACAATTCCTGTTTCAATGAATCAAAGTTCTCCTTCCAACTGCTCACGTCTGCCTTCTTGCGCTTCCTAACCATAATAGAATGGGTATCTCTATTCACAGTATGGCAATCCACCACTTCAAATCCATTCTTCTGGAACAAGAACTTCAATGTCTCTTCTGAATAATAGGCTATATGATCTTTTATCAGTTCATAATAGCCGTCGTATTTCAGAATATACTCCAAACTGGGAACAGTTACCAAACCAACACCATCCTCTGTCAGATTATTATAGATGCATTGCAGCATATCATTGGGATAAGGCTGGTGCTCCAAAAAATTAAACTGAACAAATGCATCGTATGGTGCTCCAAGAAGTTTGGTGTCAGCATCATCAGCATAAGCTTTATAAACTTCCAAACCCTCATTATTGGCTCTATCTACCAATTCCTGGTCATACTCAATGCCTACGGCACGAACATCATAGTCCTTCCAAATACGCAGGAACTCACCCTTGCCACAACCCACTTCAAGAATCTTCTTTCCTTTCAGGTTGAAGCGGTTCATGAACTCGGTATACTGTTCATTGCGAAGGTTCACCATCGTTGTGGTACCGCCACCTGCTCGAATTACCTTTTTATAATAATGAACAGGCTCAGTGGGTATTTGTACGAGACCACAACACTTGCATTGTACAAGTTTCAACTGAATACCTTTATCATTAGGCAATTCTTCCTTGGTAGGAATATCTTGTGCAGAGCCCGGCATATTATCACAAACGAACAATGTCTGTGAATCATCAAGGGGCGCACCACATATTAAACACTTATCCATTTTTATATCTATTAATTACATTCTGATAGCCCTGTGCAAAAGAGTAATCTGCAACAAAGCCAATTGCATTCCTTAATTTTGTAATATCAGGATTAAGAGATACCAGGTTCTTAGGCACAACTTTACCATAAAGAAGTTGACTTGAAGATCCTGTCAAGCTATACATCTCTTCTATATAAGATTTCAATAGTCTCGTATCTTCTGAGGCAAGATTGTAAACCTCATGGTTGGTCTCCATATTGCAATAAGCCCATTCACTCAGTAGGGTGATTTGCTTGGCACAATCTTTCACATACAAGAAGTTCCATTGTTGTTGGCAGGCACTCAACTCTACATCCTCGTTATTTAGCATCTTTGAAGTGCATGATGAAATCATCGCCCAAGGATGATCGTTTTCACCATATACACTGAATATACGCAGGTGGAGATACTTAATTCCTATCTCTTCAGCATGTTTTGAAGCAACTTCCTTCAATGCCAATTTGGCTTTTCCATAATCAGAGAATGGATTACAAGGAGTATCTTCATTTATAACATCATTCACTATTCCATATTCTGCTTGTGAACCTGTTTCAACAAACACCTTACACCCCATTGCTTTTGCAGCATCCATCGTCTGCAAGGCATAGGTAATGTTGTCTCGTTGCACATCTGTAAAGTCTCTGCCTTCTCTGGTGATACCATCCCAAGCCATGTTTATAAGGACATCTGCATTGGGTATTTTATCCGCCAATGTAGAATAGTCCGCCATTGTAGCTTCTACGATACTCAGATTAGCATCCTTTGGTAGTACAGCAACTTTAGGAGAATTGGGACGGCAGACACAATAGACATAATGCCCTTGTTTCAGAAGTCTACTTACGACCTCCCGTCCAATAAAACCTGTAGAACCTGTTACAACGAACTTCATTTAGTCGCAAAATGTATTGATTTCCTCTATACAGAGTGAATAAACATCACTATCCCGATATTTCTTATACCAGTCTGCTACCAAGTCGATAGTTTGTAAAGCGTCCAAACGGGGTTTCCAGCCTAATCTTGTCTTAGCCTTGGTAATATCGAGCATCAACAAATTGGCCTCATGCAAAGCATTGGGGTCTGAGACATCCTTCAGTTCACCTTTGCCGAAACTCTGAACCAACTTTGTGGCAACCTCCCATACTGTTGATACCGAATCAGCTTCCGGTCCAAAGTTCCAACCTTCACAATACTCCGTAGGATGCTCCCACATCTTCTGAGCAAGGAACATATAACCACTCAAGGGCTCTAATACATGTTCCCATGGACGTATAGCTTTAGGCGAGCGAATCTCAATTGGTTTGCCTGCCTCTAAAGCACGGATACAGTCAGGAATGATACGGTCTTTAGCCCAATCGCCACCACCAATCACATTACCAGCACGAACACTGGCAAGGCTTACATGATGCTTCTTACCATAATCCTTGGGATTGAAGAAACTCCTGCGCCAGCTCTGGATGGCTATCTCGCAAGCTCCTTTACTGGAGCTATATGGGTCGTAACCGCCAAATGGATCATCTTCCTTGTAGCCGGTCATCTGTTCCTTGTTGTCATAGCACTTGTCGGTGGTAATCATTACACCAACCTTCACGCTTTCCGTTGCACGGATAGCTTCCATAATGTTGATGGTGCCCATCACGTTGGTCTGGTAGGTCTCAACGGGAATCTCGTAACTAAGACGCACCAAAGGTTGTGCGGCAAGGTGGAAGACAATCTCTGGCTTGTATTGCTTGAAGATTTCCTTCATCTTCTCGCCGTCGCGGATATCAGCACGAATGTCAGCCTTTATTTTCTTTCCGATACCCGAAAGGACGAAATTGTCCTTCTCGCTGTACGGTTCCAAGCCGGCACCCACCACTTCTGCACCCATTTCATGAAGCCAGATACTGAGCCATGAGCCCTTGAAGCCTGTATGACCTGTCACCAGGACACGCTTTCCTTTATAGAAATTGTTGAATATATCGATCATAGAAATTGAAAATTGAGAGTTGAAAATTGAAAATTACTTCTTCGACTCTACAAATTCCTTGATAGTTTTAATCATGTACTGCAACTTCTCAAGGGTCATACCAGGATAAACACCCAGCCAGAAGCAATTCTTCATAATGCTTGTGGTAACAGGCAGATCACCAATAGTGCGGTA
>Ga0247609_10002693_pt1 | contig 18544 bp, 19 predicted proteins | sample 172DNAGHGlowgp2_FD_193487 | JGI IMG/M metagenome (GOLD analysis project Ga0247609, IMG submission 193487) | Sheep rumen microbial communities from Palmerston North, Manawatu-Wanganui, New Zealand - 1728 DNA GHGlow gp2 | ecosystem: Host-associated > Mammals > Digestive system > Stomach > Rumen ...
CTCATCATTGTCTCAAACGGATATGTCTTAATTAAACCCTCATTAATGTTTTCATTGCACATATCAATGGACAACGGATTGTCATAAGACACACTAACTTGTTCTTCAAAAAGACTCCTATATTGATGGTCTGAAATCCTAACTCTTTTACTCATTACTGTTTGCAGCTTTTTTTAATTTTTCCATAAGGTCGGAGTCAGATGTAATGGAATTACGCCAGTTCATATAAGCATCACGGACTTTACCAATAGTTCTAGCATTTGTTTCACTTAATTGCATAGCATCGCACCATAAATAACAGCCATCAGCCCCAGAAGGGTCTGAGTATCTAAACTGGAACGTCAAATTTAAAGATGGGATTTTACCATCCAATGTCATATCATTGGCATCTGGATAATACTTTAAAGCATTTGATTCAAATGTCACATTGTCATTTATCGCTTTTCTAATTGCTTCTTCTTGTGATGTCCTCACGTCACCAAACTGAGGTGTATTCTTATTGATGTCGAAAGTTTTCTTGTGGTCATCATCTATTTTCTCTTCCTCTGTCAAGACTTTTTTTTTATCATTTACAGCCTCTTCCATTAGAATTTTTGACCTTGTAATGAAATTATCATTCTCTTTCTTCTCATTAACAAACACCTTAGATGCCTCTACCTCTTTAGTGTATCTACCTTCTCTAAGGGTCGCTAGCATCTTCTTTGTAATACTCATTTCACTTGCCATATTAGTAATCCATTTCTTGACCATTCCAGAGATAACCAAACATATTATCTATTCTTTGATTGACCCTTTCATTATTTACTTTTTTAATTTCTGTAATCTTTTCTTTAACTTTCTCAACATTTTCTTCTTCTGGCTCATTCTCCACCACAACTGACTTATCAGACTCCTTATACAAATCCTCATAATTTAATTCAGGGACTTTTACATCAACGATTTCCTCACTATGTACTGGTTCAATTATTGCCACTTCTTCTGTTTTTTCAACCTTTTTATCTGCAACTTTTTTTGTTGTTTTTTTGGCTGTAGTTTTTTTTACGATTTCTTTTTTTGCCATATTGTTATAATTTTATTTTATATAAATATTATTAAATGAATAAATCTTCTATTTTATCATCACATAATAATATTTTAGAACGGAGTTTCCTCAAAGCCTTTAACTTTACTTGCCTAACCCTTTCGCTACTAAGTCCATATTTTTTGCCTATATCTGTAAGAGTTAGTTCTTTCCTATCGTTTAGCCCATAATAATTCTCAATAATGTCTCGTTCTCTGTCTGATAATGAACTAATTAAATCTGAAATAACGATTCTCTGATTCTCATTTATTTCTCTAGACTTCTCATCTATTTCGTTTGAAAAGGTTTCTTTTGTTTGTACATCATCTTCATCATCCTCAATAAACTTTTTATCCATTGAGGAATCATTATCTGTATTTGGCTCTATCTCAACGAAATTAATGGCATTTTTTTTCTTTATGGATTCAAGCATTGCTTGTCTAATCCACCAAACAGCATATGATATAAACTTAACATCTTTAGATTCATCGAATTTATCAATTGCTCTTAGTAATCCCATGTTTCCATCTGATATTAATTCAGAAATAGATACTCCACGACCAGTATAATGTTTGGCAACATCGAAGACGAATTTTAGATTGGCTTCCAATATTTCATTTTTAGCTTTTAAATTACCCTTCTTACATTTTTTCAGTAATCGTCTTTCTTTCGCTTTTGTTAATGGTTTATATTTTTTTAAATCGTCATAATAAACTCTGACAGTTTCTGTAAAATCATTAGCATATTGGTTCATATTGATTGGTAATATTAACATTATTTCAAAACAATCTTTGAAATATTATTTTCTTTTTTAACTACAACATTATCATCACACCAGTCTTTTATCTCATCATTATGGCTTATTATCCATACAAAATCGTATGACTCGGCAATTTTATGGCATAAATGTTTTATATTGTCATAATTTTCTTTTGCTACACGTCCAAAAATTTCATCCCAAACAACTGCATTCATTCTTGGTATCGTTGACATATCAGCTAACACTGCTCTCAGTGCCAATGCTGATGCTGTAAGCTCAAATCCGCTACCACTACTTAGGTCTGAATAAACCCCATCCTTTACAAGATAGAACATAACCTCATTCTTTAGGTTAATTCCGACCTCTATATCAAAGTCACATACATCGCCAAGCAACTGAGCCAACCTTGCATTTATAATAGGTAATGTCTTTCTGAGTACCATTTTAGTAATACCGTTTTTACCGACAAGCTCAAGATAAATCTTCCAATTCTTAATTAAAACCTCTTCCTCCTTAATTTTATTGATAAGTTTCATTCTAGTTTCAATCTGCTCTCTCTGGTTCTTCATATCAGATTCATTCTTTGCAATGAAAGAAGAATTACTTTCTCTTGTATTTCTCTTGTCACGAATAAATGCGTCAGTATTTCTAATCTGGATGTCTATTTCATTGTTCTTATCAATAGCCTCACTATTTTTCTCATACTCATCTTTTATGTGTTTCTTTTCCTTATATTCGTTCCTCAAACGCTCTACATTTACTTCTAATGCAGACTTCTTGATAGTCAATTGTGACTTCTTTGTAAATAGCTCTCTATTTACTTTCTGCTTATCTATCTTCTCTTGTATTGCTTTTTGTTCTTCTCTCTTTTTTTTACCCTCATTACTAATGTCTTCTACCTCATGCCCCAATATACAAAGTTTTGCTTGGTCGAAATTCTGCATTTCCCTTCCACAAACTGGACACAATCTACTTGACTGAAGGTGCTTGTAATTCTTGTCTGCCGTTCTATATCTCTCAGTTATTACAGCAATCTCAGAATTTACCTTAGATAATTCCTCTTGGAGTTTGTCGTACTCTTCTACTGAAAAATCAACCTCTCCAATTTCTTGTATCTCTTTGTCAATTAGTTTTATTTCCTCACCTTTTTTCTTACCTTCGGCAACATCATTTGCCATCCTAGCCTTGAGTGTGGTAATATCAATCTTCAGAAGATTCTCGTCAATTTGCCTCTTAGAAGATAGTAATGCTGATTTATTGTTTTCTAGATTGGCAATTTCTTTTTCTAAATTAGAATTCTCCTTAATATATTTCTTATTCTGCGCTGCTAGAGTCTTAATATTCAATTCATAAGCACTAATCTCTTGTCTTAATGTCTCTTCATTAAACTGGTTCGATACCAACCTTGTTTTAACCTCTGAATTGAATTTCTCCCTAGCAAGAATATCTTTTTCCTCAATAGGTAGCAAACCAATCCACCTTGACAGCAATCTGCCTCTTTCAGCTTCTTTCTTATTAACAAGGTCATCCAATGAAGACTCTGTGACAGACATAATCAAATCGAAATCGCTCTCCCTACCTATCGCCTCTTTAATAACCTTATTTGTCTGGATACTATTCTCTTCTTGCTGATTGTCTATATAATCTTCCAACTCTTCCTTATTCTCACCAACAACCTTGTAATATTCTACCCTCTGTGTGGTTTTACTCTTGGAAGTTCTCTTATCGAGAGCTGGTCTTGATAACGTTCTTTTAATAATGTAATCAACGCCATCAATATTTATACAACCTTCTACAACAACGTTAATCGCTTCAAGTATATGTTTGTTGAATATCTTATCTTGTGTTGCAACCTTGGTAGTTTTTCCAAACAACAAGAAATGCAGCAAATCTATGGCAAATGTTGTCTTACCACTCTGATTTGCTGGCTCACCACTCAACAAAACAAGATGCTTGATACTTGTGAAGTCGAAATAGTTATCCTCACCATAACTTAGAAAATTGCTCCACTTAATCCACTTGATAGAATATCTCCTATACTTGTCGTATACTTGATAGTCAATCTGGGCATTTATCTCAGAGTCAATCTTCTTTATTAACTCGAAGTCATAGTCAGTTATCTTATTGACATTGAGATAGTCTTGGAACAATTTTAATTGGAACTGAGGGTCTTGAATATTCTGAATGATGTCAGTTGCCAATGCAATATCCCCACTACCATCATTTGATATAATAAATTCTGGTATGACTTTTATTCTATCCTTTGGAATTTCATATTTCTTGCTAGCTTTAGCAATCAACGAATTAAGCTTCTCCTTAGAGAAATCATAAGGAGAAACCTTCCAGTGGATATTAATCTTTGATTTACTTTTTACGTCAATCATTACTGTTTCTTAATAATTCGTATTTTTCTTACTGTTACATTTTCTTTTCTTTCTTCAGTTGGTTGACTTTCTTCTTCTGAGTTGTCAACAAATCTGCTGGGATGTCCTTCATCCTGTTTTCTCTCATCCTCTGTGCGAGATTCCTTTTTCTTTGTATTTGAGGCATTTTTCTTAATGTCTTTAATTCCGTTATTTTCCCTGTCAATATTGTCCTTTGGTGACACACCAAACTTAACGATATTAAAACCTTGCATTGCACATCTGTTTGCAAATGCGTTGATGTCTTCGATACCGTTAAACTCGCAATAAGACCTAATAGATTTTTCTAATGTAGGATTAATATATAATCTAGCCATTTAACATCTTTTTGCAAATATATATAAAATTTATATAAATTCCAAATATTTGTTAAATTATATTTAAATCTATAATAAATTATATATACTTTAATATATAAAGACTTAATATATTATGGATAAGAATGGAAATAAAATAGCTTTAGGATTAGATGTAAGTACTGCATGTATAGGTATCTGCATACTCATTGACGATGGTTCTGAGTATGGCAAGATTGTAGAACTAACTCACATAAACCCTAAAGTACCAACAAAGATAAAAGGTATTGAACAACTGTTTTTAAAGAAAAAAATTTTTGAGGAATTCTTAGTTAAATATAAAGATTTCGGCATTGATGAGGTAATCATTGAAGAGCCACTTTTAAGGTCAAACAATGTAAATACTGTATCTACCCTCCTACGTTTCAATGGAATGGTTTCAGACTGCGTTTACAATGTTCTAGGCATTGTTCCCCAATATATCTCTTCATATGATGCAAGAGAGTATTCATTCCCAGAACTTATGTCGATTAGGAAATATGGTAAGGATGAAAAACAATATGAATTCTCAAAGATTCATAAGGAAATTAAAGACTGTAAATTAGTTCTATTTGGCGGTTATCCTTGGACTATTGATAAGAAGACTGTAATTCAAGGTAAAGTATCAGAGATATTCCCAGATATTGATTGGTTGTATAATAAAAAGGGAGAATTGAAGAAAGAAAACTTTGATGCTTGTGATGCTTACGTAGCTGTTCTAGGATATTTGAACAAATCTAAAAATGGCGAGCTTAAATTCTCTAGTGAAATTATCGGAGAATCAAACGATGGAAAAGGAACAAGAGAGATTTTGTACATTGTTAAATATTGGAATAAAACTGAAGAAAGAAAGACTTTCATAAACTATTAAAAAAAGAAAAGCGAGATTCAATAAAGAGTCTCGCTTTTTGATTTAATATATTGCGACATTAAATGTCTCTAATTTTTTATGTGAATTCATCATTGCATGGAATTCAGCTTTGAGTTGTTCAATTGTTTTCTTTTTCTTTGTATTACTTGGCGGTGGTACTCTATCAGCCCATTCAAAACCATCAATACTTTCACTATCATATGCTGTCGCATATTTAAATTTAGAATGCGTACCATTCCAATAGAAAAATTCAGACTTGCATATGTTCTTATCTAGGTATATAACTTTTACATCTATATTTTTCCAAGAAGCATAATTGAATGATAACTGGTCTCTGTGAGACCCATTTTTCAACTCCTTAAACCAGCATTCCATTAATTTAATACAATCTGGTTTATTATGTTTCCTCAACATAATGTTGCTTTGTAGTAGACCATACTTCTCTGGGAATCCTTCTTTCCTATACCTCTCCATTTGTGGCCTAGTTATATCTGATTTATCCTTACCCATTTTAACAACGGCATTTGCTTCTGCATAAATACAATTTCTTTGTGGATGTTTTGGAACATATACTGAGCAATCAGATGTCATTACGCTTTTAACAAACTTATTTAGGTCTCCTTTTAGTGCAACATTACCGTCAACCCAGATTGACATATCATATTCACTAAGTAATAGATGAGGGTTTATCTTAACAAATCTCTGCTTTTTAACTTGTGACAATCCTTCTGTTTCTTTTGGCAACGGTCTTATATCCCAAACATCACTTGTCATTGCTTTATTATCTGTAAAGCATATATAATCAAACCCATCTGTGATAAATTTTGGATTAGAAAGATAGTCATAATTGCCTGTTATACAAGTATATACGACTTTTTTATTTTTTTCATTAGACCAATACTTTTTGAGCATTTTAAGCCATTCTTCAGGAGTATATTGAGGCTTTTTTCCAATTTTATTCCAAGAACCATGACCAAAATGTACCACATATTCATTGCATTTTATTGGCCTAGATGGATAGTTTTTTGTACCAATATAGAAACCGCCACCAGTATCATATCTATCTGCTACACCATCTTTCCATAAACCGTGCATGTAGTTATCATCGAAATAGTGTACACCCTTTTCTTTACACATTTTTACATTGATATAGCATATGAACGGTAACACTCTTTTTACAGAAGAATTTGGTTGAGTTATAACTTCGCCAGTAAAAATTGTTTTATCATCAATTAAGTTAGAAATGTCTCTTTTTAATAATACATCTGAATCTAGTAGTATAAATCCATCATTAATAAGTTCCATACATTTCTCCACACTATAACAATGTTTAGCACTACCCCATTTGTTAAGTCTTCCACCAGACTTTTTTCTATTTGGATATTTTTCAAGCCATTTGTCAAAATCAATTATCTGACCTTTTGTATTATCAAAAACAGTTACATTATCAAACTTAGCTGTAAATGGTTTTTCGTTACTGTTATCAAAAATGTAGATAACAGCATCCTCTACAAATAAATTAATACTCCTTACCAAGCACTCAGTAAGGTAAGGAGTATTGTAATGTATTATTAAAATGTTTTTTTTCATACTTAACTATTTGCCCAATTATTATTGTCATTTGGGTCAATTCCTTGACGAAGAAGATACTTTGCAGTAACTATTTTATACTGTTTAGGGTCTAAATCATTATCAACCAAATCAACAGTGAAATAATCATTTTTAAATTGCCTTAATTCGCTTGGGTCATAACCAGAATAATCCCAACCATTTACTATCTTGTTTGTGGCTTTATTCACAGCGAAGTGGGAATAACCTTGATTGTTTTGGAACGTCTCTTCCTTAATGGATTTTCTAGCTTGTTTGGATTCATTTGACCAGCCTTTACCCTTTACATAGTGGCTATTTCCACTGTTAAAGTCTTCAGCATCCTTTTCAGCATCACGGAACTTCCTACCCATTTCCTCGTCACCATAGAATTCCTCTGGAGTTGTATCATGTGCATAATCCCACATTCTAGTCCTTCCATAACCACCATCTTTTCCATATTTTTTACTCATATGATACACATTATGGTTTAATCTATGTGGATTCTCATCCCCAAAATCATGGTCACGTGAGCCGCTTACAGAAAAATCATCCATGCTATCTAAATTTATAGCACCATTCTCACCACCATAACGTTTATCGTATTGTCCTTCTAATCCATATTTTTTGTCAAATGCGTCACGAGCAGCATTTCTGAAATCATAAGACCTATTCCATTGATGTGCTGTATGAGGGTTGTTTGCCCTAAACTCATCATTTTTCCTAGCAGCATTTGCGTATGTCTTCCAATCAAGCTCTGACAGTACGTTTTTTATGGATTCTTCAATAAAGTTATGAAGGTCTCCTTCTGTTAATCTTAAAATCTTTTTCATTGTATTCTTTAGAAATCCTTTAACCAAACTGCTTTCTGCAAACCTTCAGAAAGCTCATTATTATTTGTTCTATATAACTCTGCTGCGGTTGTACCACTTGCGTCATCTATATTACTCTGGCTATTATAGTCTTTGTCACCGAATACACTGCTTACTTTGGTGATGTCACAGTATGCACCAACAGCATAGTGACCATTAGCACCGAATATAACTGAATCTTCATCCAAATGCATTGCCATAGCCTTTAAAATATCACTATCTTTGAATTTTTTAGTTTCCATAATTTATTTATATTTTATCTTTATGTACCAGTCTTTCTAACTTCTCCATTTCTACCGTAATAGAATGTTTCTCCGTCCTTTAAAATAATGTTAGGCCAATTTTTTGCATAACCATGATAATTTGCTTGCATTGCTCTCCACCACATTCCAGCATTTAATACTTTTCTTTCAATTTCTGACAACTTATCTTGGTTGTCATATAATTCTTGCATTTCTTTTTCCGAATAAATGTGGTCTTGTGGCTCTTCATTAACAAGTGGGTTTGGCGTTTCTCTTTTTTTACCAAACCAACCCTCATTAACTAATATTTTACGCACAGATTCTTTTACAATTCTATGTAAATCACTTTCTGTTAGCCTAATTATCTTCTTTTCCATTGATATAACCAATTTAGAAATAAATATCTAGAAATATTTGTTTTTTTCATTTTTTTAACATATCTTTGCAAACAAAAACCAAATTAAAATAAAATATGAGCGTAATAGCATTTAAGATTTTTGAAGACAAGATACAAGTTGCATTTGATGGAAGATGCTTGCAAAATGACTTAATAGAAAGTGAAAACTATATTAAAGCATACAAGTTGTCAAACGTATTGATTATCGGTGTTACTGGCAATGCCGACACAACTCTTATGTTTAAAGATTTCGTTGATGTCAACAAACGAGTGTTCGAGCAAATTAAAAACAGCAATGATGCAATACCAATGATGATTAGATTTAAAGATGCATTAATTGAACGTTATGGCTTCACTGAAGATGACCTTAAGAATTTGGGTGGATTCATGATAATCAACAAATTCTATCACGCCGTTTTCTACTTTGACGAAAATACGTTAAGGCCATACCCAATATATGACACAGTTGACTATGGAGCATTTGGCTCTACTAGAATCTATACATCAGCACTACTCGATGTTGGCTGCTCATTGGAAGATGCAATTAAGATGTCAGCAAAGAAATATACATCAATCAACGATAACGTGACAATCCTAGAAATTGAAAGATAAATGCAAGAAATAGAGAAACTTTACAACATACTAACGGTATTCCTTGGGGAAGCGAAGAACGGTTTTGACGAAAAAAACCTACAGTTCCAATTCCCTTGCCCACACTGTATTGAGAAATATGGGTGGCAAGAAGGCCGTAAGTATAATCTTGAAGTATCACTGGAACGTGGTGTTTTCCAATGTTGGAAGTGTAGTTCTGAAGGTGATGACCTCATGCATGGTTCAATTAAAAAATTAATCAAGGCATTCGGCAATGAAACACTCCTTAATGAATATATATCCATTATCCAATCTATTAGGGATAGTGAATTATACAAGCTTCATTTCCAAGACTTTGACACAACCATAATCGAAAAGGAAGAGCTTAAATTCCCATCAAGTTTCAAACCATTCAAACAAGGTGAAAAAAATAACTATGGGGCATTAAAATACCTTCAGAATAGAGGAATTGATTGGGATATTATAGAAAAATATAAAATAGGATATACAGAGAAAGAAGAAGAAAATAAAAAAAGCTCTTTCCGTATTATTATACCGTCTTATAATGCCATAGGAGAGCTTAACTATTGGGTTGGTAGGGATTATCTACCTAAGTCAGATAAATTCCCATCTAGGATAAAATATGACAATCCAAAAGTAGAGAAAAAAAACATTATATTCAATGAGGAAAAAATACAATGGGATGCTGATATAACGCTCGTAGAGGGTGCGTTTGACCACATTGTAGTACCTAACTCCATACCACTGCTAGGAAAGGCTCTAGACAAGGATTACAAGCTTTATTGGGATATAATCACAAAAGCCAATGCAAAGGTTAATATCTTCCTTGATGGTGATGCATACGGAACTGTTAAGGAGATATACAAACTATTGAATCATGGTAGGTTGTATGATAAGGTGAGGTATATACCAGTAGGTGAAAAAGATGACCCATCTTCTTTATATCAAAAAGGTGGGTATAAAAAAATTGCTGAACATTTAGCGAATGCCCAGCAAATTAAAGAGGTGTATCTGTACTAAATATGTTTCTTATTATCTAGTTCATTTATGAATTGTATTTTTTTGATTGGCTTAAAGAGTATTTCTGAAAGCCAATCGAAACCATTTGTTGGTAGTGTCACCAAAAGATAATATAATGGCCTTAATAAGAACCTATATAATAAATACATAACTATGAATAATGTTATTGCTTGTGACATAAATGGTGTAATAAAAACACTATCATCACCATCAGTCATCAACCACTTAACAAATGATTTGTGGAATTTGAATTTTAATGATAAGAATATATATGTATAGTTAATTATTGGGCAAACTATACTAGTGGTAATAAATAAAATAAAAAAAACCTTAATCATAGATATTCCTTATTACGTTCTACAATCTTAGCCATTTTCTCTGTAGTATTCAAAGTGTCTGTTTACTTCGCCATTGGCATTCTTGCAAGGCATAAGTCCAAAAGGACAAATATCTTTTAATGCACACTTCTGACAATTGTTAGAGTTATCATTCTCTACAACCATTAGTCTTCTTCCGAAAATTTCAATCATAGTTTTATTGCTTTTGTTCGTGGTGCAAAGATACGAAAAAAAATTGGAGTGACCAAATAATCACCCCAATTTTTAACATAATTTAATAAAATTTGTTGATATAATCACTAATGTATATCCTCTTACCTTCTTCATTGAAGAGTTTATAAGTAGATATACCATTTTTATTTGTAGTCCACTCTACTTTGGAATACGGCATGTACTTCTCAATAGAAGACCATGTAATGTCATCTTCACTATATATTCTAGACATATCATTTAAACTTAATAAATCGTTATTTATTCAAATTTAAAATCATTCAAACGGTTAAGCCACCCACGTAAGAACTTTTTCTTGCCACCAGTTGCAATAGCTTCAAAATGCTTTTTTCTCCTATTCCAAAGCTTTTGAAACAACTCCTTTTGATTTGGGTAGTTGTTAATCGCTGCAATTGTCTTCGGACCTACTACACCATCATCTTTAACACCCAAAATCCTTTGTGGAAATTTGATACCATATACGCCACTAGTCCAATACCAATCAACAAGAAGGTTTGCAATTGATTGATTCTTGATTGCATCACCACTCCATTTATTCCAATAGCGCTGTATGAATATGCTGTCCCATTGAGAATCCGTAATGTTGCGTAAATCCTTACACGTTTTAGATTTGCCGAAATACGACCTATAAGTGCCTATTGTAACACCTTTCATGGTGCATCCGCCAGAATCGTTAGGGTCATTAGCCCAACCGCCTTCCCATTTTAAAATAATGGGTTTCAATTTCTTATAACTTGCCATAACTTAATATTTTTACAATAAATATTTTGTTTTTTAACAATTTTTATATATATTTGCAAAAATATGTATATGTTATGGAAAATATTAAATTAGTTATACATTGTGCCGACATTCATATAAGGTTAAATCAAAGAATGGAAGAATATGTTAATGTTCTTGATAATTTTATAAAAAAATGTAAAGAAATTACAAAAAATTATGAAAGAAAAGAAATAAGAATTGTAATTTGTGGAGACTTACTACATAGCAAAAATCAACTTAGCCCTAGTTTGATTACAATTGCTAGCTTCTTCCTAAGACAATTGGAAAAAATCGCTACCGTCATTGTAATCGCTGGAAATCATGACTTGGTTGTAAATAATACCTCTAAAATTGATTCTATAACAGCACTATTTGATACAGCAAACTTCCAAGACTGTAAATTCTTAGATAGTATGCTAGGATACGAAAGTGGGTTTGTTGAGGATGATAATGTCGTATGGGCTTTATACTCCATATATAGCGGATATAACCCGCCAAACTTCAACGACCTAACTGTATATGATAAAACAGTTATTGGATTATATCATGGAATGGTCGTAGGTGCTTCACTTAATAATGGAACAGTTGTTGACAGTGGTGTTGAAGGTAGCATATTTGATGGATGTACTTGTGTTATGGCTGGAGATATTCATAAACGGCAAGTATTAAAGCGTGGTGATATTGAAATAGTATATCCTGGTTCATTAATTCAACAGACATTTGGTGAAACTGTTTCGCAGCATGGATTTGCTGTGTGGGATATTGAGCATATGACACATGAATTTATAGACTTAAAAACAGATTATGGATTATACGATATTGAAATAGAATCTCTTGAAGATTTGGATGAAGATAAAGAAAAGCTGATTAACTTTTGAGGTTAATCAGCTTATTTATTAACTATCGCTAGCTCCAACATACCTTATATCAACAATTGATGTGGAAGGTATCATCTGTGTTAAATAATTCATGACAATATCATCAAGATATTTCAGTTCACACTGGCCTTGATTAGAATGCCAAGGTTTGTGTAAGTAGAATGTAATGGTCAATCTCTTATTGTTAATAATCTGGTCAGTAACATCATCTACATTTTCACTAGTATACCCACTATAAGGTGAACCTCCAATCATAGCTGTGTCACTACTCAATGTATAACTGCTGACACTCATGTCCTTATCCAATTCTTGATACATGTGTTCTAATTCACTTCTTTTGAACTCATTTAAACCATAGAAATTAACTGTTTCAGCACTAGTTGCAGCAGACCAAGGACTAGTTTCATCATGCTTTTCATAATAGCTTCCGAAATAATGTAATTTGGAATCACCAGATATAAGGTATGGACTATATTGTTTTATATCTTCATTGTCATCAATGAGGCCACTGAATCCAATTAATGAAATTTCATTGTCCATATCGTTATAGAAAGATTCATAACACCTTTCATCAAACAAATCATTGTCTATTGCATGTTTGAATAATCTCTTGAAATACGTGAAATACTCGTGGCCACTGTCATATATCATATTACCATTGTGAGGGTTATTACCTTCATAATAGTTTTTAATGGTGTTAATCCTTATATATTCTGGGTCATTTGGATACAAAATTCTCCATCCCATTCCATCACCACTTACTGACATTCTGTTTGAATAATAAGTGTCATCAATAATGAAATAGTTCGTAGCGGCACTAGTTATCTCATCATTAAACAATAGGAAGCTATCAATGGTATAATATTTATCATCATCTGCATAACAAACAAATTGTGGCTTTTTATCTTCGCGTATATATGCCTTTACTTTATATCCATACTCTTTATCTTCCAAACTATATGTTGCCACATTGCCGCTTTCATCATAGACATGTATTTCTTTATCAAAGAACAAATCATCGCCAACTTTAATGTAATTGTCGTTCTTTACAAGATTAACATATTTAAATGGCTTATCTGGGTGAAACTTATCATATTCGTAATTAACATCATATACTTGATTGTTTATAATAGCAACCTCCTTACTAAAATCAGAAACATAATAGATAGTTCCATTGGTAAGTACATCAATTGGAATTGTAATTAAATCATTTAATGTATCAACCCTCTTGATATTTCTTATCGTTTCTTTATATATTGGGTTATTGTCTATTACAGTACCATCTTCTTTAGTTTCTCCACTTTCTATAAATTCTGTATATGCTATATTATCATCAACGTCAAATTGAAAATTGTAACGTGTTCCACCGCTATTCTCAACCGTCTTAGCTAACCAACCCCCATCCATCTGGAAGTATGGATTTCCATCTAACTGTTCATATTTACCAAAATGTGGGTATAAAAATCTTCTACGTACAGGTTTATTAGTTTCTGCTATTTTAAAAGCTTTACTAACACTATCAGTAACACTTTGAGCACTACTTGGGTCAGAATATAATGGGCTTACTTCAATATAAGCTTTATTTTTTACTTTTATCTCACCATTATCATATTCATAATTACCATTTTCATCCTTTACAAACTCCAAATCTTCATATCTGCTAGATACAAGTAGTCCTTGATAAGATTCATAGTTTGGTTGAGCGCCATACTTTGTATAATTAGACGTTGACCTATAATCATACACAATTGTCTTTGTTGAGTTAAGCCAATCATAACGATACATCTGATGCACGGCATCCCACTTCTCTTCTATTCTTTCAGCAAATGATGAATACTCTGTTATATCATAGTCATAAGTAACACCACTATTTGTGCAGCCACTGTATAAGTTTTCTACCCAGTTTTTACTCTTGAGCCCAAACATACCTAATATCATTTCAACACCTTCAATAGTGCCTTTATGACGCAATATGTACGGTGAGTTTATCGACATTCTACGCATAAACTCATTATTTGCGTCAAGATATGTGTATTTCCTTTCATCAGTAAAACTTTTAATTCTGTTTCTAACTCTATTTGGCCCTGTATATTTATCACATTCATCATAGTATGTACTACCACTTCCACTTGCATTAACATATCTATATACATCGCCATAATAACAAACCTCATTTCCTTTATCTGAACAACAAGAAATAAAATATCCTTCTGGGTAATCATCAATCCATTCCTTTGTATAAGGAGATACTTCTTTCTTTGTATTTTGTGAGAATTGTCTAATAAACCCACAATCAGAACTACCACTTAATTGGAAATTCTCGCTATAATCATCAATAACTGTATTTCCACTAAGTTCTTTAAGGTCATAAGGATATACAAGACATACATCCCATCCTTTATTCTCAACCTCATCAATTAAGAAATAATCTGGTATATTACTTCTTTCATCATATGTGACCCTACCAACATTCTTAATATTGTTGATGTGTGACAATATTTCATCAAACTCCCTAGCGAATATTCTCAAAGCTTTCTGCATTTTCTCACCGCCATGAACATATTCTGTTTCATCACCATATGTGAATTCACGTGTATATGTCCAATCAAAATTTTTGATGGCTTCATGTGTCATCGAACGCCAAAGGTTATCAGTGAAATATTCGTCATAGTAAGAGCCTATTTCAGCCAATCTAACAGTATAATCACTATAATTGTCAGATGAAACATCTAGATTATATCCACCTTTATCAGCTTTAGGAAATTCAAATGTTTCCATTTCCCTGTAATATCCATTTTCACTTTCTTTGATTACAGAGAACATTGCTTTATATTTAGGTGTGGTATTTCTATCTAATATTATCTTCTCGAAATTACTACAGCTATTATAGAAATCTACTATGAACTTTTCTAATGGCCTAATGTGTACTTCATTTGAGCCTTTGTCAGAAAGATATATAATATTTCCATTATCCCCAACCCAAACGCCAATAACTAAACTATTTGCTGAGACGCTTGCAGCTTGGTAGCCCTTGCAAGGAGTAACTACATAGCATTCCACGTTACAGCATTTTGCGCCGTGCCCAACTGTATATGTATTTGCACTATCCCCACTTGCCAATTCGTCTCTTTTTAGATATGCGTCAGTTTTGGCAGAATATACTACTCCACTTCTAGGGTCACATTTTATTCCGTTTTTTTCTACCCAATATCCTTTATCATATTCATTGAACTTAGTTCTAATTTCTCCAGATGAAGAATTAAAGCTATCAACTAACAAATCATAGCCTTTAGAGCCATCATCATCTGGCGTACTATAAGGCGTATCTTTATATTTACTTTTTTCTGTGATGGTATCATTGTCGTTTTCCATCCACCACACCTCATTGGTTTTTTCTTCATTGAAATATTTTGATAAAACCTCTGGTTTTAACCATTCATAGTAAAACGCATCACCGCCAAAAACATTATCTAACGCTTCTTCTTTTTTTACAACTTTAATAAAATTTCTTGTTACCCAATTAGTAATTTCTGTGCCGCTTTCGGCATCACCATCAATTACTTCGTAGTTTTTATAGCCATTATCAGCAAAATATTTCAATGATTTTTCATCAATAGGCTTCTTGATACTGTGTATGTTTATACCAAATGGATTAGATACTATTGTATGTGCAGAATCACCAAGTAATACGTTTGTTTCAATTTTTTCACCATCTACAGTTATACCAGATGTATAATATGCATTTTCATCTGTTGGGAGATATAATTCCCCAGGAAATTCTTGTATAATATGGTTAATTGCGGCACGGAACATTTCAGTTAAAGACCCATAATATGCAAAATCACGAAAATCATAATAGTCTTGTTTTAGGACTATTTTAACATCATTCTGGTCTTCAAACTCACTAGTCATTCCACTGATGGTTTCAAGAGTCCAAGTATCACCACTTTCATTCTCTTTCCACTTTGTCTTATTATACTGGTTAGCAATTTTACCATCATTTCTTACTGTTATGATGAAATTGCTGCTTTTGTATATTGGAATTTGGCCAGGAGCAAACTGGTTGACACCTCCAATAGTGGTGATGTCACGTTCCCATATAGTACCATCAGAAATGTCTTGATGCCTTTTCTTTAATACATAGTTTGAATGTGATTTTATTAAAGCCATATCATTTATTCTATTTTATCACTAATTGTCTGACTGAAATCAATGCTGTTTTTCTTATTCTGTTTAACTTCATATACTGGATTACCAGTGTATTGGTCTTTAAGTGTAAAGTGTTCTGCTTGATGATAAATTTCGTTCTCGTTGTTGAATGTTGTGACAAGACCGTTATCCAAATCTCTCAACTGGCTATTCTCCAGCATATAGCTGATTGTGTCAGCATCATGTGTTGTCATTTCAATATCAAGCTGTATCGGCTCAAAGAATGTATTCACTAACAATATCTTTTGTGTTGGTTTACCTATATATGGAAGGGCGTTATCCTTAAACGTTGGTGCTGACGATGGCGATACTGTTACGAATATCAAACTAGAACTATCCTCATAACGATAGGTATATGACTTATCACTAGAGCTATTTGGAGCAGAAACTACTGGTTCACATTTATTATTTGATGTGATTATCCTATAATAGTCTTGTCTGTTACCATTTTCATCAAGATATATAATCCTATACCCCACAAGCTCGTTGTTCTTCCTAGCCTTTGTACTTATGCTAGAATTCTGTATCTGGGTTGTATCCAATACCAATCCCCTAACGTTAGGGAATGCAGTAAGATTACCTACATCAGTGATGACTGCTTCAATCTCTCTAGGTTTTATATACACCGTGTAGAAGCCTTTCCTATTGAACATACTAAGTGGTAGTTGAAGGTTATACATACCCTCAACATATTTGTCAACATCGTTATCTTGCTGTTCCCTCTCAGCTTGTGTTAATATACTAGAATCAAGATGCCTGAAATTAGTTATTGAAAGCGAATCATAGCTTCTAGTTTCGTGATAGCAATATGATATATCAACTAGGTTAGGTATATCAACATTTGCTATGTTAATTGGTATTGTTGTACCATATGCTCCGACACTCATAATATTTTGTTTTGTTTAACTTTCCATTATTTTAAAAAAATTATTCCCATAATTAATCAAAGCCTCTAGGCTTGTAACCTCGCCAAGTTTCAAATGCTTCTCGAAAGCAGCATTTATTCCTCTGTCTATATAAATATCTGAGTCCACATTTTCTAGTGTGGATATTCCAAACCTATATTCTTCCCTATAAACTGGGAATACCTCTAGCCCATTATGCGTTATCATATCGCCACTATAATTATGGCTGTATGTATCTTCAGTACAACTAGTAAACACATTTATATTAGCTTTAAAATTAGCCATAGGTACTGCATACTCAGAATCATATTGTGATTCATCAACCCTTTCAAGGTCTTGTGTTAACACATATACATATACAGGATAACTGATGGAATGATTACATGGGCTGTTTTCTAATGTAGGTAATGTAGAACCACTATTGCTTGGTTTCTGTAGGTAATACTCCCAATTTGTTTTAACGAACCTAACAGTTTCCTTGTATTCTACACCATGATTTTGATATGGTTCACTCCTACCGCTAGATGCTAAATTGTATGTACTACCATACCTTCTAGAAAGTGTAGCACCTTTATAATATGTAATGTCACAAGATATATCATCGTGCATAAGAGTTCCACCACTTTCTAATTCAGTCTTTGCACTTGTGGAATATGTTATTGCACTTAATGATGTGTAGCAAGGGCATTTAGCTGATGTACTTTTATTGGTTTTGGTCACTGAGCTTGTTTCTTCATTATATTGGCATTCAACATAATCAATATGTACGTAATCATCACCAGATAGTCTAACTCTAGTTAAAGTGTCTTTAACTTGTTCATCAGAGAAATCCTTATAATAGAAATCCATTTCTGTTATAATATCTCCAACAAAATAATTGGTATTACCAGTTAGTTTATCAATATCATCCTCTGTTTGACTAAATCTTTGTATATTTGCTGTATTTCCAACTTGGAATATTAACTCCAATTCAGTGCCTTCTGGTGGTTGATGATTTAATATTTCATCAGTGTGGTAATCATATATTCCTTCTATGTTATTT
>Ga0247609_10002694_pt1 | contig 18542 bp, 22 predicted proteins | sample 172DNAGHGlowgp2_FD_193487 | JGI IMG/M metagenome (GOLD analysis project Ga0247609, IMG submission 193487) | Sheep rumen microbial communities from Palmerston North, Manawatu-Wanganui, New Zealand - 1728 DNA GHGlow gp2 | ecosystem: Host-associated > Mammals > Digestive system > Stomach > Rumen ...
AGTTCTTGTATTTGTCAAGCAATGCTGTGAAACTGAAATATATATCATCAGATGTCATTGATGATGTTCAGCTTCAAGATTTGCTTCAAAACGTGATTTGTTCATCTCAAAGTCTGTATGATGAAATTCAAACACCATATTCAGCTTTCATTGAATCTGGCAGTTCTGCACATCACAACATCATTTCAAGAAGTTTCAAATCATCTGGTATTGTTTCAAATCAAGCTGTATATTCGATTTCAAGCATTCACCAGTCATTCAATTGTAGTTTCTTGAAAATTGCACGTCTGTCATAAATTATCAAATAATCAGTTCACTTTGTTCATTCATACGCAGTTCAATTCATTTTGTCTATACTTGCGACTGGCTTGTTTTTCAAATAGAATTCAAGTCATCTCGCAGTGTCAAAGATTCATCTTGATTCGATTGTTTGCGTTCTTGTTCATTTCGCAAAATCATCAACTCAACAAAGATGATTCAATTTTGATTCTGCTGAATTCAGAATTTTCGTCAAAAGTGCGTCTTGACTTGTATCTGAAACGTCTATTCATAGATATGATTTGAATTCTGCAAGTGTTGAATACATTGTGATTTGATTCTTGATAAATTATTTCTTTTTGCTGACTTTCTTTTCAGCTTTTTCTTCTTTTGCTTCTTCTTGAACTTCTTCTCGATGATTTCAATATGCTCTTAATAAATAATCAGCCATTGATTCATCGAATTCGTGTTTTTCTCATTTCTTCACAGAAACTCAATCAACAACTTCATCTTCAAGAATTGCTTTCAATATTTTCTTCTTCATTTGATGAATAGATATGAAATAAATTCTTCGGAAGAACGACACGAAGCCGTTCTTCCATTGAATATATATTGACTAAACTGTTGCGTTTACTCAAAGTCAAACTGTCTTTCAAAGTCCAGCTTTTGAATTCACGATTGCAAATCAGAACTCAAATGTTGCAACGATGTTCACACCTTTTCAAAGAACACGTCCAACTTCGATTTGAAGTGGCTTTCAGAATCAGTATTGAACAGCTGGCTTGTATATACAAGCGAAACTTCCTTTTGTGTTGTTTGCAGATGTTCAGTCAACAAGTCCAGAAGTATTTGTCAAAGCTGGGAAGTATTTTGAAACTAATACGTCAATATTCCAGATTTTAGCAAGAACACCAGCTGATATTGTTGCGTTTGGTCCGAACTTGTCCATAGTGATTAGTTCAGAAAGTTGCAATGTTTTGTTGTAAACATTAGCTGGCTCAATGAACAATAAATTGTTCAACTCACCTTGGTATCTTTCATCAAGAACATTCTTCACAGATAAGTATGAAGCAGAAGTGATTGTTCAAACTGAAACGGCTGTATTTGCAATTCCGACTTTTCTGATTCCATTTGTTCACTGTGTGAAATATGGTGCACCAGTATATGTTCAGTTGATGTTTCAACTTGCAGAAGCAGTGTCATCAGCATTGATGATGAAAGCGTCGATTGTTTCACCAGCACTTCTGTTGATTCTTTCTCTGATTATTGCTTCAAGTCTGTCTGTTGCATAAGTCAATTCTCTGTCTGATACAGAAACAGTTGTGATGAACTGTCATTGACTAATTACAACAGAATCAGTCATTGGTCCATTGTTTGCTGGTGTAATACTTCCAGCACCAGTTGTCCATTCAGAATTTCATTGGAACAATGAAGCTTCACCGATTACAGGAACTTTTTCTGAAATCGCCATATTGTTTCAGTGATTTCAAGGAAGCAATGGCAATAATCTTGAATAATTTCAAAGCATATCAAGTAAAGGGTCAGCAAGAACATTTGTAGGAACAAGTTCTGTTCAGAAATTTGTTGCACCAGTGTTCATCACTTCGTTGGCTTTTTGTTCTTCAACGACTTCTTCTTCTTTTGCAACAACTTCTTCTTCTTTTATCTCGAATCAAGCTTGTTTTTTAGCTTCGAGAACGATGTCTTTTAGTTTCATTTGTAAAAACGATTAAATAATAAATAATTTATAAAGATTTGATGATTGACGCAATGTCAAAGTATCATCATTTTTTCAGTGGTCTCTTATATTGAAGTCCACTATTGACTGGTGTGTTTTTCACAGCAGTCGCCATTCTATCAATAGTCTCGACTGATTCAGCGAAAAGCTTTGTCATTGTCTCAACTTTTGATTCAAGCGATTTGATTTTTTCATCTTTTTCTGCAAGTTTCTCATCAAATGATTTTTGAAGCATTGCAAATTCAGATTTGAAATCGAATTGCTTTTGTGATTCAGTTTCAATTGATTTCGTTTCAACGACTTCGTCATTGTGTGTTTCAACAACTTCTTCATCGTTCGCTTGTGTTTCAACAGCGTTTTCAGAATCTTCTTCAACTGATTCTTCATCTATTTCAGAATTTTCATCTGCTTCATTATTCACAGATTCGTCATCAGAATCTGTTTTGTTTTCGGCTTCTTCAACTTTTTCTTCTTGTTCAACATTCTCGTTTTCTTCTTCGCTCATCTCTTTTGTTTCAACTTCTTCGTTTGGGTGTTCTTCTTCAACTGCTTCTTCTGATTCAGATTCATCAGTTTTTTCTTCTTCTTGAACATCTGTTCATTCTTCAACTTGTTCTTCGCTCTGTTCATTTTCGCTTCAATCTTCAACTGACTTTTCTTCATCATTTTCAACAGCTTTTTCTTCTTCAACTGTTTCAGCTTCTTCAACTTTTTCTTCTTCAACATTATCAGCAACTTCTTCATCAGCTTGTTCTTCGCTTTCTTCTACTTCAAGCAAGTCTTCAACTGACTTTGAAAGTGCGTATGGGTTCATCGGAACTGAAACAACACTGATTTCATATAGTTCAAGGTCTTTGATGATGTTTGTCATATCGTATGTTCAATCTGCAAGTTCACGAACATCTGTTTCATAATCTTTGATTGAATATCAGATTGAGAATGCACGAAGCACTCAATTTTTTATCAAATCAATCACTCAATCAGTGTTCTGTGAAATCTTCGCTTTGATGAACAATCAATTGTCATCAATATCAGCTTCTTCAACTATTCCGATTGGCTTGTCTGTTTTGTGTTGAAGCAAGACAATTGGGTTTGTCATATATCTTTCAAGTGCTGATTGAAAAGCTTTTGGCTCGACGATGTCTCATCATCTGTCTTTGTCTTTCGTTGAAGCATATCACGAAATTTCAACTGCTCAATCTTCCAAAGCTTGAACAGATTTTGTTTCTCGCAGTGATTGGAAGTATCACTTTTCTTTCACGAGTTTGAATTTCTTCATCTTTCTTTTATAAAATATAAATCGATTATTTTTTTCTTCTATACAACATCGTGCAACGACAATTCGGTCATCACGGTGCAATATCTACTCACACGCTTGAATATATGTGTGAAAGATTCACTCGTCATTCTTCTTCACATTCACGATGTTCTGGTCTCACTCTTGAATCGTGGCACGTTTCTCGTTTCTTCTCCATTTCAATTCATACATCACTCAATTGTTTGATTGGCTGATAGTTTCAATATTCGTATGCTTTTCACATCTCACTCACTGCAATCGTATTCGCACGTCATTTTCAGAACAACACTTCACTTTTTGCTTCAATCTGTTTCGCAACTTCATCAACAGTCAAATGATTATCTATTCAATTTTTCAGTATCTGAATCACATCGTGCTTTGTTGTGAAACTGATTGCTCATCTATAATTCGACAACTGTAATTCTCATCGCTTGTTCGCATAATTATCAATCGTGTCATAATAGTATCTGAATCAATTTTCTATCAACAAAGGCTCGAACAGTCTGAAACTTCTCTTGTATCACTTTTCAACAGCTTTCTTGATTTGTGGCTTCATATCTTCCAGCAAATCATCAACTCACATCTCTTTTCGAAATCATCACAACGGCTCATTGTTTTCAACATCGTATCGGTCTTTCTTGTCTGGGTATAGATGAACGTGTTCATTGTTCAGATTGTTTCGTGTGATTTCGATGTTCAATTTGTAATTCTCATACAAATCTTTCACGTTGTTTTGCAAGAATTCACTTTGTTTCTTGAACGACTTTTCAATGATTGTTCTGATTTTCAGTTCTCTTTTGAGAAGTCTTCTATAATCTGCTGAAACGCTCATTGATTATGTTTCGTCAGAATATAAAACTGGGTCAAGTGCAATATCTTCAAGCAATACAACGTTTCTTGAAACAAGCAATTTGTCAGCGTTTTCATCTGGCAATGCTTCAAATCATCTTTCAATTCTCGCTTCATTGATTGTCATTATTCAGCTTGCAACATCTTTTCTCAATCAGTCCATTCGTTCTTGTGTTTCTTCAAGTTGTTCTCAATCAGCTTTGATTCGTAATTTTGCGAATAAATCTGGTCTAAACATTTCAAGCAATTTGTTCAATATATGTTCGAAATCTGCTTCAAGTGGTCTCAATGTTCACTCGATGAATTCTTTTCTTTGATTATTTCAATTTGAATAGTTTACTGTTTCAGTATATCACAAGATTGTCTTTGGCACACCAAACACAGCTGAAATCTTTTCTGTTGTCAGATGTCTTTGATTGATGAATTCCATATCACGTGGTGTCAATGATATTGTTTTGATGTCTTTCACTCATCAAGCAACCATTGTCTTGTGTTGATTATTGCTTCATTTGAATTGTGCTTCAAATTGGTCTTTTGCGTTCTGCATTTCTTCATTTGATAGATTGTCATCAAGAAGAAGCAATGCTGACGGAATCGCTGAATTCTTATAGAATGAATAGTTTGTTTTCTGTGCTTCAAGGTCTGAAAGTGCGTCATATACACATCAGTTCAATACTCACATTCAATCAACTTGTGAATTCACTGAATCTTCTCGTTTGAAGAATGCAAGTTCATTCGGTGCGTATGTTTGAATCTTTCATTGACTTTGAACTGTGAACTTTGTGATGAATCAATATACATCAACAGTCTTTGAAACAAGTCTTGAATCGATGATGTCAAATCAGATTGTTTGTCATCAATCGTTCTTGATTGGTGCAATATACAATTCTCACGAAAGCATATAATTTCTGTATAGGTCTTTCTTCCATTTCAAGAAAGTCGGTGCTTTGAATAAGTCTCGAACTTCATCAGTGATGATGTTGTTTTCGATTGTCTTTCTCTGATTATCTTGTAAGTATATTCAATTTCTTGCAACTCAATTCGCAATCTTCTGAATTGCTTGACGAACATCTCAATTGTATTCATACAGCATATAGTATGTATTCAAATCAAGAGAATATTCGTTTCTCAATAGTGAAGAAAGACTTTGAAGATTATTCGAAAAAGATTTTGTTCTGATTCAAAGCGTTTTTGAAACTAAACTTTTGATTTTTTCTGCGAATCACATTCAGACGTCTTGTGATATAAATATCATTGTGTGCATTATAATCACGAACTATGAATGCACAAAACATTTCGAAAAAAAGTAGGTTTTCACCTACTTCTCTTTTGATTCATTCAGTTTGAAATCAACTGTCGGAATATTCTCGATTTTCACTTCAATGATTGAAAAGCAATCTGGCAATTCGATTTTTTCTGGAAGCTTGAAATCATATCAACAACTGTCTTTTGCTTCTTGAAGCATATCAACATATCGATTGTATGTTTCAACAATCTTCACGAACTTGTCTTGAAATTCGTTTGCTCATTTCACGCATTCACGCAATGAATTCAAACATTGTGCAAGATAGTTCATTTGCTTGTCAATCGACATTGTTTCTTCAAGATGTCTGTCTTCTTCAACCTTGAAAGTGAATTCATCGATTTTTGTGTAAGTTCTTTCTGACATTTTGTCTGATAATTAAGAATAAAAATATCTCAAACTATTCTTTCTTGCGTTCTTCAAGTGCATTCGCTCTTGATTCAGCATATTCGAATAGATTTGGGTCAAGTTTGTCTTTTTTCTTCTGAATGTATTTTCGAAACTCAAACATCGTGATTTCTGTCGTGAATCTTTCTTCTTCTCAATCTTTGTTGATTTCATTCAGAAACATCATCATCTGTCTTTCACAAACAACGACTTCATAAGCTTCGGCTTTTTGAACTGGTGAATATCGTTCAGATTTTCTTCTCATCTTTTTCTAAAATGAAGAAATAAAAAAGCTCTTGTTTTGCTGTTGCATTGCGAGAAGCATTGCGTCGATTCTGTCATCGTGTTCTCAATTTGGGAATGAAAGCAATTGCTCAATCAATACATCATTTCAATATCACGGTGCGAAGAACACTTTCTTGTCTTCGAACAACACTTGTTTTTCAAGAAGTCTTGTTGTTTTGTCTTTGATTGTTCTGTATTCTTGAACAGCCATTCACAAACGCTTGAACACGTTCTTCAAGACTTGTTGATAAGCAACTGTTTCAACAATCACACGTTTTGCATTGTATCTTGAATAATTCTGAAACACGATATTTGCAGAAGCTCAAATGTCTTTCTCTTTTCAGTTCAATCAGATTGATTCAAGGTGATAGATTCTATCTCATTTGAATCACGTGATATTGATTGCATATTCATCGCTTCACTCTTTTTCACTCACAGCTGGGTCAACTCAAATCTGAATGAAATCGAATTCATATCATCTGCAATTTTCATCATACTGAATCATATCTCTTGAAATGATGTGTTGTCAAAGAACATAAGGAATCAGCATATAGTTCTGATTGAATGATATGCTTCAAAGTCTTCTGCGTTCAGATTCAAGCGATGTGTATTTTCTGTTTGAATCTCTTATTCATTCATTCAGCTTTTCAGCTTCTTTGTCTGTTTCAACAAATCTGTTTCGAACAATATGATTGTCTTTGTCATATATCGGAATTCTGATTGTGATTCGATTCTTGTCTTTTGCAATGTGTTCACGAAAGCGTGGCACAAGTCAATCTTCATAGATTGTATTTCATAGAAATATCATCTGCGTTGCATTCGTTGTTCATCAAAGAACTTCATTCAATAAGAATTCAAAGTTCTTGTCGATTTTCTTTTTTGAATCTGTGCTGTTGATTGTATCTACATCATCAAATATCAATAAGTCTGGTCTGAATTTTCAATCTGGTGCTGTATAGTTTTTTCATCTCGGTGATGTTCACAAACTCATCGCTCTGACATAGCAATCATTCTCTGTGATGAATTTATCAATACGCTTGATTTTCTTCTGTCATCATCTGATTGCATATTCTGGGTAGTATAAGTTTCAATAATCACGCACGAATCTTTCTCATCAATCAGTGTCTCAAATGAAACTGTTCGCAATATAAGTCAGATTTTCTTCTGCATTGTCGATTGTCTGTGCGTATCGCATAATATTTCTCTTTTTCTTGTATGCGATACATCGTGAAACGAACATCTGTGCAATCGTTGTTTTTGCACTTCATCTGAATCACTCAATGAACACATTCTTTCATTCTTCAAGTGCGTCGTATATCTCAATCAAACAATCTGGCGTGTCGAATGTGTAATATTCAAGAAAATAGAACTTGCAGAAATCAAAGAAGTTGCGTTCAAAATATTTGTTTCTCAACAAACTGCTTTTTTTCAACATCTCGATTGCTTGTTCTTGATTCATTCAATATTTGTTTTTGATAAATGTCAATATGTTGTGTTTTTCATTCCACCGTCGGAAGCGATGTTCACTGATTCAGCTTTCTGTCTATTCTTTTGACTTTTTGATTTTTTGTGATTTTCAGCTGAACAACATATCAAGTGCTTCGCTTTCTTCATCAGTCAATCACTCGACTTTGTTCGCATTCATATTGTAATTCGCTCAAATCGTTGCTGGCTCACCGAGTTCTGTCTTGAACATCTTCAAGATTTTTTCAGCGTCTGACACATCAAGCGTTCATTTCTTCTTTGGGTCTTTACTCGTTTCGACATACTTCTGAACATATCAAAGCAATAGTTCAAGAACGTCTTTCTTTCATTGCATAAGTGCTTCAAGTGGCACAGACAATTCTTTTGCTTGTTTTTCTGCATTGCGTTCAATTGCTTTCTCGACGATTCTGGCTTTTCGTTCTTGTTTCTCTTTTGCTCGTCATTTCGTAGCAGTTGCAAGCTGTTTGTTTTTTGCTGTGTCTTTGTTGTAATTTTGTATGAAAAACGGCTGAACTTCATCGATGTCTGATTCAAAGAATTCAAGCTTGATTGCTGGTCGGTCGTATTGATATTTCATCTACAATTTTTTCAGAAGATAAAATATGATTTTTCTCTTTCGTCTTTTCTTGTGCGTTCTGAATAGATTGAATTGAATATAGTCAAGCAACAGTTCAGCGAAGTCGCACAATTCAAGATTCTTTTGTTTGTGATTTCTGCTTGTGGTGTTTATCACTAATCACAACAGATTCTTCATTTTCTCTTGTTGGTCGTTCATTGATTTATTTTTTATCTGATAAATATTTCTTGATATATTTTGGCAGATATTCAGTCTGATGTTTTTCTTCTGCAAGTTCTTTGATACATTCAAGATAGTGTTCAATCATTTCTTCAAACTCGTATGTGTGAATCTTGAATGTTGATTTGTCGAATTTCAGCTGTTTCGTGATTTCGATTCAGTATTTCTCAATCATTCGAATTGCGTATGCTCATTCGTTTCAATTCAACATCACATTGCAGTGTTCACATCAAGCGTGGCAGTTGATTTCACTGAATTTGTATTTCTTGAACGTTCTTTTGCGAAAGTGCATATTCTGTGATTCTGTTCGATGTCATTTTCGTGAACACAAAGGGCAGTGAACTATTCAATGCTCATCACAATCACGCAATCTGATGAATACTGAAAAGATTCTATCAAGCTTTTCTTCAAGTTTTTGTCTGTCAGATTTCTCGATTTTTCACATAAAAAAATAAAGCGTGAAATAAATACTCACGTATCTTCAACGCTCTACTCAATTTGTTTGTATCTTATGTCAACATCATTCTATATTTTTTTTATTCAAAACGAAATCATTTTGAAAAAAGCTGACTTTTTATTTGTCAGCTTCTTATATGTTGAATTTCTTTACAAATACATCTTGATATATTTCTGCAAGTCGCTCACACGCAGATATTTCACAGCAAATCAGCGTTCTTTTGTTCTGCTGATGTTGTTGTCGATTCTCACTGGAATATATTTCGCACGATTCTTCATCACGGTCGTGATATGTTTATCATCAAGTCGTGCGATTTCTGTTGCTGAAAAACATTTCAGCATTGATTTATTCAATTCGGTTTTCATCTACATATTTTGAAATAAAATCTTTGATTTGTGATTCATCATTGAATCTGTTTTCAGTATCTCGTTCATCTTTTTCAAATCGAGTATAATATTCAATGATTTCTTTCACTTTGACTTTCATTGGGCGATTCTCTTTCTTGTGAATCTGATTCAATCGTTTTGAATCAAGATATTCTTTCAATGTCATCATTGTGTTTCTGAATAAAGTGAAATAAATATACATTTTATAGCATAGCATTCAATTCTTTTTGCATTGATTCCATTCTTGCACAGTATTCGTTGAAGTCATCTTCATACATTCATCTATCACGCTCTTGAATCAATCGTTCTTTTCAAAGCTTCTTCAATATCTTTCGGCAAGACAAGAATGTTTCTCTTGCAACTTCATCTCTTTCATTCTTTGGAATTCAAGTCTTGTTCAAGAATCGGCTCAAATCTGATTCAAGAAATTTCAAATCTTGATTCTTCTGTCTTTCTTCAACTGAAAATTCATCTCGAATCTGGCTTCTCAAAAAATACAATGCTCAATATAAGTATTCAGATTCTGTGTGCTTCTTGTATCATTCTCATTTGAATCAATCATTTGTAAGTTTGAAACTGTATCATCATCAAAAATCTTTCTTTCGATAATCATCTGCAACTTCAATTTCTTTGATTGGGCTTGTCTTCACTTTTCAGATATAGCATTTGTGTCTGTTTTTGATGTTGTTCATTCTTATTCTGCTTCTGAATTCCAACGCATTTGCATAGTGTTTGAATACGTGGTCGTATTTTTCTCAATACTTGTGCGTTGTGGTGATTTGTCGTGCTTTCATTGATGTGTATTATTATGATATAAATTGATGAACAAACATATATGCTTCTTCAACATAATCATCAAGGTCAGTTGATTGTGTGATTCAAGTATCTTTTTCAAGTGCTTCAAAATATCTTTCTCTTATTTCATACAGCTTTTTTCAAAAGCGTTTTGAATATTTCTCGACATCTAATCAAAGACAATCAAGAATGTCGTCGCTGTCGATGTAATTTGTATCGATGAATGCTTCAAGCAACGAATACAATGTTTCTGTTCTTATCATCTGAATTGTTGTTGTGAAATAAATATTCGGAAGAAGTCTATTTGACTTCTTCCATTTCTTCAACGATTGGCTTGTTCACAGCAATCACAACTTTCAATCACTTGATTGTCATATACTGTGCAACACGGCTGATTCATTCAAGCTCGATTTGATTGTAATACGCTCTGAATCAAATTGCAGATTCTGTTCAATGTTTCTTTCGCATTTTCTCGAATCTGTTTCTGATGTCATAGATTTGGTCATACAAATCGAGTCTTGTTCTTCTTGTTGTGTCTTTCATTGTTGATATGTGATTATGAAATAAAATACTATCTTGTTTCAAAGCAAATTGTGTTTCGAAGTTTCTCATTCAATTCTTCTGCTCTTGCGAGAAATTCTCACAAATCTTCATCATCTCTTTTCACAAGTCTTGATACAGCGTTGTATTCTCAATCGAAGTATTGTTTGATTGTTGCTGTTTTCTCTTTCGTATCGAATACAATTTCTCAACTGTTGTATTCAATGATTGAATCATCATCTTCATTGATTTCTCGGTCATTCTGATGAATCTGTGAACTGAATCATCTTCAAGATTTCAAGCATTGTTCGAAAGCGATTAGTTCAAGCACATATTCTTGATGTGCGATTGCTTTCTCTTGTTCATAAGTGTTTGTCATTTGATGTGTTTGTAAAGGAATAAAGCGATATTTCGTGATGTGTCATCTCATCATCACGATATATATATACATTTATTATATTCAATTGCAAGAGAAAAGTCAAAAAAATATACACTTTTTTCACTTTACAGATTGACAATGTTCTTTTTTGTGTTGTGGTATTGTTTGAGAATACAGAAAAAGCATAGTTCTTGACTATGCTTTCTTTGGTTTTTTCATAAGTTCTTGAACAAGCTCGTGTGCAATCTGTTTCATTCTCGGCAGATTCTTGATTGAATCTTCTGACAAACGATTCAGTTCTTCGATTTTCTCTTTGTTCATTATAAGATTCAAAGCAAATCTAAACTCAAAACAATGCACAACGTGATGAAGAATATTGAACAGAATATGATTCATCAATATATCAAACATCATAAACATCATCAAATAGTGTCTTTCATTTTGGCAATTTTTATGATATAAATATTATTTTTTGCTTCAAAATTTCGCATTTTTGAATCGTGTGATAATCATTTCTGGTGGCTCTTTTTTCTGTTCTTCTTCTTGATTGTTCTGTTTCAATATTTCAATCACTTCTTTCAAATGCTGATTTTCTTCTTTCAGTTTGAAATTTTCTCTGGTGATTCTCATCACGATTTCATATATCGTGTTTTTTGTGGCATTCTTTTTCACAAATTCTTCTGCTGTGAGATTCTCGAAACAGATTCTTCTTCTTGATTTGATTTCTTTCATATTATTTCAAAAAAGAATGTAAAAGGTCCAAAGGTCGAAACGAAATCGAAAGCAACATCAGAATCACATTTTCAAGTGTATATTTTTTCAACAGCTCAACGAACATTGAATCATCTACACTCAATCTTTCAACATCAATCTTGTCTGTTTCACACAATCGTTCAATGAACAAATATTTTTTGCTCAATATTTCTGATTCGAAACATTGCATTCTGTTTTCAGTTCGTTCTTGTCTTGTCATTGGGTCATTGTTCGTTTCAATCTCGAACTGATTCAACAAATCAACGAGTTTCTTATAGTCTTTTTGCTCTTTCTTCTTCATCGTTTGATTGTTCATCAGATAAAATTTCAGACTTCAATTGTTTGTAGTCTTTCAATCATTCTGCATTTCGTCATTCAAGCACGTGAATTCTTGCGAACAATCTTTCAATTCATTTTCTCAATCTTTCATTTTCAGTTTCAAGATTGTCAATTTTTTTCAAATCTGAACAGTGTTTTCATCGCAATATGTCATATCTTTTTTTCATCTTTTGATGTTTTCGATTCAATTTCTGATATTCTGTTTCTGTATCGAAGAAACGACTTCTCAAATATTCATTTTCTTCATCAAGTCAGCTCGTTTCTGCAATCATTTCTGAAAGCTGTTCATCTTGTATCTTGCGACATCTTGAACATCGAAGTGCTGGTCATCAATTGAATCTGTCTGGAATGATTTTGTTGCAAATTCTACAATGATTCATTTGTGTTTGTGTTGTATGAAATAAAAAGTGCGTATTCTTGAATCAGTTTGTCGAGTTTCTTTCTCAATTCTGCTGATTCGATTATGTCATCAGTTGCGTTTCGTTTCGCTTCTGTATCACGTATCATTCTTTCGTATTCATCTTTGAACACTTTCGCTTCATCTGAATGATACGTGATTCTGATTTCATAGTCATCTTGTTTGTATCTTCTTTCTTTGACTGTATAAGCTTTCACATACAATTCTTTTTCTGCTTTCTTCTTTCTCTGTCTTGCATTCAATTCAATCTTGATTGCTTCTTCTTTTGAATATCATTTCTGTATTCTTCAATAGAATTTCTCACGTGGTGGCTTCGGCTGTGGCTGTTGTTTGTATCGTTCAAGCTCTTTCGCATATAATTTGCTTCTGACTGCGAATTCTCTTTTTTCGACTGGCTTCAATGCGTCAAGTGGGAATATTCAACGCTTGATTCTTTGATAATACACAGACATCGAACATTTCGGTCAAAGAAATTTGTCATACAGTTCTTTCATTTGTGATTTTCTCATTTTGTTTTTCAGTATAAGATAAAATTTATCTTCTGATACTGAATTCACTTGCATTGACTGTTCAATAAATTGTTCAAAGACACGCTTTCATATTTCTTTCTCGATTTCAATCAGATGTTGCGTATCTTTTTCAATTGTCATCTCGTGATTGACAGCTTCAAGCATTTGATAAACATCAAAGCGTTTGAATCTTTCACAAATATCTATTGTTCAGTGTCTTTCATATATCTTCAAGTCAAGATTCCATAAGTGCATAAGTTGGTCTGTCTCATCTGTCGTTGCTTCATACACTTCAAATGTTCTTTCATCAAGCTCATCTGTTTCATCAGCTTGTTTCAGCGATTGTGATACATAGAATCACTCATTCTTTGATTCAATAGTGATTCTCTACTGCTCGAATCTGTGAAGCGTCAAGTCAATATGCTGTTGCAAGATTCTTGAATTTCTCGTGTGAATCATTTCATTCAACAATTGGCATTTCTTGTGCGTCTCAACTTGCATTCAATTTTCAAGGTGTTCGGTCATCAAGATGATTCACACAATCTCGTTCATATTTTTCAAATAATTCAATCGAACATATTTCGCTGTCATCTGGCGATTCAGATTTTTTTTCTGAAATCTGCAATCAATACTCATTCAACAATCTGCTTTTTGCTTCTTCATTTGCTTTGTTCAGTTCATCTGCTCTTGTTTCAAGCTGTTGCAATTCTGATTCGTTCAATTGAATCTGATTCAATATTTCTTGAATTGGCTCTGATTTTGCGAACACTGTTCTGTTCAATAATGATATTCAAAGCACAATCACGATGATTGTGAATATTATGCTCAATAAATAGATAAGTCTTTGTTTCATACTAATTGATTAAGGAATAAAAAGCTTCTCGTTCGGGTTTCAATTGTTGGGTCTTCTGGTGTGCTTCAAGAATTGAAATGTTCAATGCTTGTTTCAAAGTCATCATCATTTCAACTCTTGCAAGCTTCCATTCTCATTTGCAAATTGCGAACAATTTGTCTTTTTCTATCGATAATCATTTATTGATGATTTTGTCTTTTGTTTCTGTCATTTTGTTTTGATTAAATTGTAAAGTCTTTCTTCATTGATAATTTTATCACATTGATGTATTCAACAACATTGTTTGCTTTGTTCATCAGATTCTCATACGTTGCTTTTGCTGTAATCAATGCAAGTTCACGTTCAAAGAACTCATTGTCGCAAAATGCTTTTGCTGTTGTATCTGTGAAAATCTTTTTTCAATCTTTGTCTTTCTGGTCTTTCAACTCAATCAGACGCAATCAATAATCACGGTCGAATACAAGTTTGTCTTCAAGATATTTTGATTTGATTTCAATCACTTTGTCTTCAATCACATCTTGAAGTTCAAGTCGGTCGAACATATCTTGTTCGTTCAGCTTCAATCATTTCTTTTTGAATGATTCATATTTGTCGATTATTTCTTGAATGTTCATTTTTATTTCAGTCATAAGAAATTAAAGATTTTGTTGATTTTTGATTCAAGTGTTTCGTTTGATTCTGATTCTTCTTTCGTGAAGATTTTTCAATCAAACAATTCTTTCTGTTCAACGTTTGTGATTGGCTTTTCTGCTTCAATCTTCTTTTCTTTCTCAAACTGTCTTTGTTGCTTTTCAAGTTCTCTTGCACATTTTATGCACAACGGCTGAATCATTCTTTGTGAATCTTTCGTTGTGTCTTTTCTGAAAAATTCAAGACTGCTGGGCTTCAATTCTTTACACACACGACATCTTGTGAATACAACATCTGTCTCAACACAGATTCTCACATTTTCGAAGTGATATTTTCAAACACTTCTGATTCTTTTTTTCTCTTGTTTCATTTTTGTTGAATAATTAAGTGATAAAAGATTATTTCACATCAGCTCGAACATCAGCAATTTTCATTTTCATCTCTTTACTGATTGAATATCACAACTTTTGAATGTCAGTCAATAATGATTCTGACTTATCAAATTTTTTCAAATAATCTGTATTTTTTGAAAGTGCTTCAAGTTGCTCTTTGTTGAATCGTTTTGTTTCTTTTTTAGTTTCAGCTTTTTCTTCTGCGTTTCATTTGTTCGTTGTATCTGAATCAATTCAATCGTCGCATAAAAACATTCAATTCAGTGCATATTTTCTCGCATAAGAACTTGAACTTCAAGAAATTTGGCTTCAATCTTGTCAGCTCTTTTCTTCTTCTTCTCTTGCAAATGCTGTTGTTTCTGCAATCATCACTCAATTTTCATTTCGCAATCTTGCAGTTGCTTTCACATAGAATCTTCATCAAGTGATTGAAATATCTTCTTTCTTTCACTTCTTTGAATCGTCTGTATGTCTTTGATATGTTCTGTCTCAAACACACACGATTTCATCTTCAAGTGTCAAAGCCAGATTCTGTTCTGCAAGAAGTGGCTTCACAGCTATGAGAATATCTTCACAGCTTCTATAATGGTAATTTCAGAAACTGTTGTATTGTGATTTTGGTGCTTTCAGTTTCTGTTGAATTTCTATCAATCTTTTCATTCTCTTGATTTTTTAAGGCTAAAATTTGGGTAAGTTTTTTTGAATCGGCGGACTGTTTCTTTTCTTTTTTCGATGTCATCACCGAACAGCTCAATATATTCATCATAGTTCTTGAAGCCGATTCTTTTCAAGAATATTTTGAATAGTGGCTGTGTTTCTCGTTCTGTAATTCATTCAAGTGGCATTTTATTGATACTTTTGAAGTAAATTTTGCACGATTGAAACATTCACACGCAATCATTTTTTGATTCTTTCATCAATCTCTTTCTGTAATTGCTCACGCACGAATCTATCTTGTGAATAGATTATTTGCTCAACATCTGAAAGTTTCTTCTTCGATACTGTTTTGATGTTTCATTTTGCAATTGCTGTGTCTCAAATCTGAACATACAAATCAGCTGTTTTTCGCAATTGCATAACTTGTTCAAATGGTGCTGGCGTTTCGAATATTGCTCAATCGTAGCATTCGACATAAGTCATTTCTTTGTAAACTTTGATTTCGTTCATCATTAAATTGTGGGTAAAACGATTTGATTTGTTTGTGCTTTTCATACATCATTCTTGCAAGCTTGCATAAGAACTGCAAGATTTCTGTATATTGATTCTGGCGATGTGATTTTTGAAACGTGGTATTTGTTTTTTGAAATCACGTTCAGAATCAATTCAAGCGTTTCATTTCGTGTGTATCTTCATTCTTTTATCGATTCAAGCTTGTTCAGTTTATCAATCAGCATTTTTGCATATCTGCGATTGTTCTTCACTGTTCAATCTATTAGTCATCAATTAAATGATTTGATAATTCACAAACAAAGATTCACATCTGGGTTTCAATATTCAGAATCTTTTGATTCTGTATCATCTGATAAGATGATATTATTTTCTTTTTCTATTTTCTCTTTTCTATTTTCTATTTTGCTTTTTTTCGCTTTCGATTCGGTTTCAGTTGGGTTTCAGTTCGGTTTTGTTTCGGTTTTGTTTTGGTTTTTTGGTCTTCATCATTTCTTTCAGTTTTCTGTATTCTGAACTGAAATTTCTTTTCATCTGTCAATCATAGTTCTGAAAGAAATGAACATCGCTTCAAGAATTGGGTCATTTGATTCTTCTTCTATTCAATAGATTCAATATTGAACAATCTTTCGACACAAATCTTTCGCAAGCTGTTCGTTTCATTCTGCAAGTTTCGTGATTGAATCAGCATACAGTTTCAGAAATGTGAATTTTTCTACTTCTTGCATTCTGCTTTGAAGAAAAAATTGAAATAAAATTTTCGAACTTTCTTTCATCACATACATCAAATGAGAAACGGAATCGTGAAGACATATAGTCCAGCTGGCGTGAACATTCACACAATAATGCTCACAACTATTGCAACAAGTCATCTGATTCTCATCTGATTTTTGCGAATGAATAAAAAGATTCGAACTCTTTGAAAGTCCGAATCTTACACACACATCAATTCAGACAATCAAAGATGTTGGTCGTTCATTCAACACCTTTGATTCTCTAAAATAATGTGATGTTGTTTTGAACGACAGTCAAGTTTGTCTGCTGTCGTATCGGTTGACATAAGCTACTCACAAATTGGTAGAACTTGAAGATACGATGTGTCTCTTGAAAAATGTCATCAATTTTTTGCAATCAAAGACTTTTTCATCAACACTTTCAAACTTAACTGATTCAAGTATAATAAAAAAATTTTTTTTGTCAAATTTTTTAGCACTTTTTTTTATAAGAAAAATTTTATTCAAAATTTTCAATTCTGAATTGATATTTTCAAAATGTGAAAATCATCTTGTTTTGACTTTTTTGAAAAATATTATATTTTCACGGTTGAAAAATTATACACGAATCGAATCATATTGTTCAAGCAATCGTGAATCGTTCAAATGATAATAGTGAAGCGTGATTTTTGGGTCTGTATGTCTCATCAATCTCGTTGTTGCTTGTTGTGATAATCAAGAATAAACACAACGCATTGCGAATGAATGTCTTTCTTGATGAAGACAAAGTGTTTTGTTCTTCGGAATCATTCATTCTTTCTTCATTCTTCTCACAATCAAAAGAAAATGTCTTCATAATAAGTGAGAACTGATTTCTTTTCACTTTTCTTTCTGTCATAAACAGATGAAAAGCTTTTCAATATCAAGATGTTTGTATTTCTGATTCAATAGATTTTCATATTCAAAAACTTTCTTTTGAAGCTTTTCAGAAAAGAAAACAGATTCATATCTATTTCACTTCACAAGAACTTTGAATTGTCTGTTTTCATTGTGAAAATCTTTGAACTTACATCTGACAATTTCAGATTTTCTCAATCAAGTTTCTCGTGGTATTTCAATCATCAGTTCATCACGCAATCTGATTTCTTCTGATTTTGAAAATAGTCTGATTGCTGTGTGCATTAGTTGATAATCTTCTTCGCTCATTGGCTCACGTTTCACTGGCTCTTGTTTGAACATCGGAATCTGTTCTCGATTGAATCTCATCTTCATTCATATCATATTGCAGAACTTGAAAAAACATCTGATTGCACAAATCACATTGTATTCTGCACATCTGCTCGGTATTGTTCATCTGCAATTTTTGTGCGTTCTGTAATATACAAGATATTGAATGATTTCATATAGTTCGATTTCTTCAAGCTTGAATTGTGGCTTGATAGAAACAAGATATTTTCAGAAGTTTCTTATAATATAGAAGCGATTGATATATGAATTGTGATTTCTGACGTTTTCTTCATAATCACGTCGCTGTTGTAATACATCATTGAATTCGTTCATAGCAAAAAAACATAAGCATATAAAAATATGTGTGTTTCATAAGCTTATGTCAACTGCTTGAATATATATATTTTTCTTAAAATGTCAATGTATTGACATTCGAAAGTGATTCTGTATATTGATTTCATTTATATCATAAGTCGTTCAAAATGGCAGAAGAAAAGGCAAAAAAGCCATTGCATAAGAAATGGCGATTTCGAGTGATTGTTTTCATCTTTGTTTGTTGAATATTGAACAGTCTTGCGAAAGATTG
>Ga0247609_10002695_pt1 | contig 18535 bp, 4 predicted proteins | sample 172DNAGHGlowgp2_FD_193487 | JGI IMG/M metagenome (GOLD analysis project Ga0247609, IMG submission 193487) | Sheep rumen microbial communities from Palmerston North, Manawatu-Wanganui, New Zealand - 1728 DNA GHGlow gp2 | ecosystem: Host-associated > Mammals > Digestive system > Stomach > Rumen ...
TGAACGGGAAGGCGGTTTCGCAAACAGCGGAGTCAAGTTCGGAAGCGACGTTGGGGAAGACCGTCAGCGTGAGGGTGAGGATGCTGTCGCAACCAGCCGCATTCGTAAGGTACTGGGTGTAGATGCCGGCTTCGACATACGTGCTGTCGTTATATTGACAGGGCAAGACGTTTTCGATGACAGCCGTGTCGAGGGTTCCGTAGGTGGTCGGAATCACGGTGAGGTTCATCATAATCGTGCTGTCAGCGTCGGTATGGGCCGGAATGGTGGTCGTTTTCGTTCCCGCCGAGTTGAAGACGCTGTCGTTCCAGAGGACGGGGAGCTCGCCTTCGCAGACGGTGGAGTCAATTTCAGAAGTCACATTCGGGAAAACCGTCAGCGTGAGGGTGAGGAGGCTGTCGCAGCCGGCGGCATTCGTCAGATATTGGGTGTAAGTGCCGGCTTCGAAATACGTGCTGTCGTTATAGTGATAGGGCAAAGCATTTTCAACAATGGCCGTGTCGAAGGTGCCGTAGGTGGTCGAGGTCACCGTCAAGGTCATCACCACGGTGCTGTCCGCGCCTTCTGCGGAGAGAATGGTGGTGGATTTCGTCCCCGCCGCCGTGAACACGCTGTCGTTCCAGGTTATGGGCAACTCGCCTTCGCACACGACGGAGTCAACGAAGGAAGTCACGTTCTCGAAAACATTGATAACGACGGTAAGGACGCTGTCGCAGCCGGCGGCGTTCGTCAGGTATTGGGTGTAGGTGCCGGCTTCGAAATACGTACTGTCGTTATATTGATAAGGCAAGGCGTTTTCGATGACAGCCAATGTCACCGTGCCGTAAGTCGTCGGGGATTCCGTCACCGTCATCACCACCACGCTGTCCGCGCCCGCGGCAGCCTGCAGCAACACGCTGTCGGTGCCCGCCGCCGCAAACTCCACGCCGTTCCAGGTAATCGGGAAACCGCCCTCGCAAACGACAGAATCCACCTCGACCATCACGTTAAGCTGGAGGGTGAGAATGCTGTCGCAACCTGAGACATTCGTCAGGTATTGAGTGTAGATGCCTGCTTCGAAATACGTACTGTCGTTATGTTGGTAAGGCATGACATTTACGTTGACGATAGTGTCGAAAGCGCCGTAGGTGGTCGGGATCATCGTCACCACCATCGTGATGGTGCTGTCCGCGCCCGTGTGCGCCGGAATCAAGGTCGTCTTCGTGCCCGCTCCTGTGAACACGCTGTCGTTCCAAATGAACGGGAAGGCGGTTTCGCAAACAGCGGAGTCAAGTTCGGAAGCGACGTTGGGGAAGACCGTCAGCGTGAGGGTGAGGATGCTGTCGCAACCAGCCGCATTCGTAAGGTACTGGGTGTAGATGCCGGCTTCGACATACGTGCTGTCGTTATATTGACAGGGCAAGACGTTTTCGATGACAGCCGTGTCGAGGGTTCCGTAGGTGGTCGGAATCACGGTGAGGTTCATCATAATCGTGCTGTCAGCGTCGGTATGGGCCGGAATGGTGGTCGTTTTCGTTCCCGCCGAGTTGAAGACGCTGTCGTTCCAGAGGACGGGGAGCTCGCCTTCGCAGACGGTGGAGTCAATTTCAGAAGTCACATTCGGGAAAACCGTCAGCGTGAGGGTGAGGAGGCTGTCGCAGCCGGCGGCATTCGTCAGATATTGGGTGTAAGTGCCGGCTTCGAAATACGTGCTGTCGTTATAGTGATAGGGCAAAGCATTTTCAACAATGGCCGTGTCGAAGGTGCCGTAGGTGGTCGAGGTCACCGTCAAGGTCATCACCACGGTGCTGTCCGCGCCTTCTGCGGAGAGAATGGTGGTGGATTTCGTCCCCGCCGCCGTGAACACGCTGTCGTTCCAGGTTATGGGCAACTCGCCTTCGCACACGACGGAGTCAACGAAGGAAGTCACGTTCTCGAAAACATTGATAACGACGGTAAGGACGCTGTCGCAGCCGGCGGCGTTCGTCAGGTATTGGGTGTAGGTGCCGGCTTCGAAATACGTACTGTCGTTATATTGATAAGGCAAGGCGTTTTCGATGACAGCCAATGTCACCGTGCCGTAAGTCGTCGGGGATTCCGTCACCGTCATCACCACCACGCTGTCCGCGCCCGCGGCAGCCTGCAGCAACACGCTGTCGGTGCCCGCCGCCGCAAACTCCACGCCGTTCCAGGTAATCGGGAAACCGCCCTCGCAAACGACAGAATCCACCTCGACCATCACGTTAAGCTGGAGGGTGAGAATGCTGTCGCAACCTGAGACATTCGTCAGGTATTGAGTGTAGATGCCTGCTTCGAAATACGTACTGTCGTTATGTTGGTAAGGCATGACATTTACGTTGACGATAGTGTCGAAAGCGCCGTAGGTGGTCGGGATCATCGTCACCACCATCGTGATGGTGCTGTCCGCGCCCGTGTGCGCCGGAATCAAGGTCGTCTTCGTGCCCGCTCCTGTGAACACGCTGTCGTTCCAAATGAACGGGAAGGCGGTTTCGCAAACGGCGGAGTCAATTTCGGCAATGACGTTGGGGAAGACCGTCAGCGTCAGCGTGAGGATGCTGTCGCAGCCAGCCGCATTCGTCAGGTATTGGGTGTAGGTGCCGGCTTCAGCATACGTGCTGTCGTTATAGTGATAGGGCAAGGCGTTTTCGATGACAGCCGTATCGAGAGTGCCGTAAGTGGTCGGAATCACGGTGAGGTTCATCGTAATCGTGCTGTCAGCGCCGGTATGGGCCGGAATCGTGGTAATTTTCGTGCCTGCTGCGTTGAAGACGCTGTCATTCCAGATGACGGGGAGCTCGCCTGCGCAGACGGTGGAGTCAATTTCAGAAGTCACATTCGGGAAAACCGTCAGCGTGAGGGTGAGGAGGCTGTCGCAGCCAGCAGCATTCGTCAGGTTCTGAATGTAAGTTCCGGCTTCGACATACGTGCAGCCGTTGTATTGATAGGGCAAAGCATTTTCGACAATGGCCGTGTCAAAGATGCCGTAGGTGGTCGGAGTCACCGTCACATTCATCACCACCAGACTGTCCGCGCCAGTGGAAGCCGTCAAAATGGCCACCAGCGTGTCCGCCTGCGTGAACGTCACTCCGTTCCATATGAACGGCAGCGCACCCTCGCAAATGGTGCTGTCCGCCGCATTGGTCACGTTGCTCAGCACATTCAACACAATGGTCAGCGTACTGTCGCAGCCCTCTGCATTGGTCAGCAATTGCGTGTAAGTACCCTCCCCATAATAAACGCTGTCGTTAAGATGATACGGCAGGTTGTTTTCCAGAATGGTGATGGTCAGCGTGTCGGCAGTGGCCGCCCGTATCGTCAGGGTCAGCGTCACCAAACTGTCGCAATCATGCACGGTGGAGAACGGATACTGGATAACGGACCATGCAGGCGTTCCAATACCGAAAATCGTATCTATCAAGCCGTTGACATAATGATACGGTAGATCGTTCTCGCATAGGGTGAGACTGGTATCGGTAAAGGCGGAGTGGTTCACCGTCAAATGCAGCGTCACTACAGAGTCGCAACCGTTGGCCGCCGAGAGATAGTAGCGACTGGTATCGTTGCTCTCGTAATAGGTCACGCCGTCAATCCAAGTCAGCGAGTCGCACACCTCAACCTCATAAACGGAACTGGCAATCGGCATGCCCGCCAGCGTCAGATGCACCACGCTGTCGCAGCCGCCAACAGTGGGAAGCGTGATAAGGTGAGTGCCCGTGTCGGCAAGAAGCGTGTCGTGGTAAAGGTACGGGAAGTCGTTGACGCAGACCCCAATGGTGTCCGCCACCTCATAAACAGGCAGGAAAACGAGCCGCAGCACCGTGGTGCTGTCGCAACCGCCCACCGCCGTGTCGTGGCGGACAAACAGGTCGTTGCTGTCGGAAACGTTCGTCAGTTCAAAGCCGAAACGGTTATATTCGGTGACATTGGCGCACAATGTGTCGTAAATCTGCACGTAGCTGTATTCCTGCGGGTAAAGGGTTCTACACCAATTCAGCTCGCCGCAACCGCCCGTGGCTGTGACGCAGACATCCATCGAATTGGCATAGACTCCGAACAGCAGCGTAATCCTGTAGGGATCATCTCCCGGCAGTACAATGAGACTGTCGGGCACCGTCCACACCACATTCTGCAATCCCGCGAGGGAATCGATCGTGTACGTGTATTCGCCACCCTGGCAAGGCCATCCCTCTCCCTCAATGGCGGGCGGATTGTCCGTGTTAGGTGTGACGGAAAGCAGCAGAATCACCAGACTGTCACAGCCGTAGCTGTCATACCCAGCCACAATCGTGTCTTGGTAAAGTCCTGTCTCTGTTGGGTTTATATCAAAGCCATAAGCGGTATAAGGATTATTGACACAGATGGTGTCTTCGATAATCCGATAGTTCTCGCGCACCTCCAGCTCCAGCACGTAGGTACTGTCGCAATAGCTCGATTCGGAGTTCGCGCTGCGGGTGAAGATGTGGTGTCCTGCTTCGGGAGCCAGCACCTCAAAACCATACTCCATATAGTCCTGTCCCTGACAGATGGAGTCGTAAAGTGTGATGGTCGGGCCATCCACCACCCGGATGCGGGCGTAGAGGTTCGAGCAGAAGACCGCGCCGTTGCTGGTGATGTAGAGCGTGGCAGCCACCGTGTAGGTGCCCGCCTCCACATAACTGTGAACCGTTTGCATGCCGGTCACTGTCGGGGTGCTGTCGCCGAAATTCCAGACCACGCTGTCGCACGGATAGTTGACTTCCACGTTGAAGTTTATGGGCTCATACGGACAGAACTTGGTTCCCGGCGGCAGGTCGGTGTTGAGGATACCGTTCACGTAGAGCTGCTCCTTGAGTGGCACGGCCTTGGAACCGGCGGCATAGCCGTAAGACTCGTGGAAGCCGAGACCGTAGCAGTGGGCGATGAAACCACCGTCGCAATGCAGCGTGTGCGTGCCGTTGGCAATGTGGCGGCGCACGAACGCGTACGAACTGTTGCCGCCCAGCGGCGCGAACTGCCCGCCGATATTGACACCGTCAAGGGTCACGCCATTGGCTTCAGCAGCCGGCACTACGATGTTAACGTAGTGGTCGGTGATGCCCGGCGAGTTGAAGGTGGCGAAGGTGATGTCGGTGAGCATCTGCTCGGTAGGCGGGATCCAGACCATCGACGGGTCACTGCGCTCTTGCGGGTTGCCCTGGACAGCACCGGCTATGTAGAGATAAACACCAGCAGGTTCGGATGTCTCCAAATAGCAGGAACCCTCGTTGCCGAGGAGCTGGAACTCATACGTCTGGCGTGACTGGATGGTGGATATCAGTATGCCATTCTTCCTGATTTCGGTGTTGTCGCGCAACGCGGTAACCCGCACCACATCAAAGTTCTGGCTCTCCGTGGAGGTAATGGCGAAATTGCGGCCCCAATACTTGATGCCTATGGCTTGCTCCACCAAATGGTCGGAATAAGAGTTATCAATGGGCACCAGAGCACAAACATTACCGTTGAATACCGCCACGGGCTTGTTGTCGTGCGACTGAATCAGCGTACCCGACAGGTCGCCAAGCGTGCCGCCATACTGCGACAGTCCGAGGTAAGTCTGACCCGCCTGCAACGTCACCGTGAAGGTCTGCTGCGCGGGGTGGCCACCCTGCAACGCCCGCGACGGCGTGATGTCCACCTCCGTGTTGTCCACCGTTGCCACAACAACGAACTCCGCATTCATCATCGGCATGTATGTTTGCAAGACATATTCGTCGGACAATGCCTCCACAGGCAGCACGTCGGTGACATCAAAGCTGCTTGTGTTGTAATTGGCGGCATAAACAGACACCGAGTCGGTGGTCTCCACCAAGAGGCCGAAATCGCCCACCACATCCGCCTCCTGCGGGTAGGCCTGCGATACAGGTACCGTAACAGTCGTCACGGAATGGCCGGCGACGGCAAACGGCATACTCCAGCCCGTGCGCGGGTTGCTCACCGTGCCGGTACAAGCCTCCTCCGCCGAGATGTTCAGCGTAATCGTGGGCGTATGGAAGTGGTTGCGCAGATACGAAAGCCAGAAGGTCTTGCCCACCGATGCCGGCGAGCCCAATGAGTCGGACAACATCGATGACGGGATCACATACACTGAGGCCGTATCAACGCACTCGCCACCATTGCTGGCAATAACCGTGTATTCCGTCGGCAGGAGCGGCGACACCTGCACCACGTTGGTGTCCTCGTTGCTGTGCGCCCAGTTGTAATGCTGTGCTCCAGGCGTGGCCGTGAGCTGGATGTAGTAGCCTTGACAGTTGTCAGTGGGCACCTCCAAAGCGTAAACCGTGGTGTTCAGCGTCTCGAACGTCACCTCGAATGCACCCTGGTCCACGATATTGCCGCAGGCGATACGCGGGTCATCCTTGAGATCCAACGCCCACGAAACCCACTGGTTGTCACCCGCATCCACTGCAGGCGACTGTGCCGTCAACGTGAAATCATCGGCATCGTTCGTGAAAACGCCGGGCGTGTCGTCCCACAAATTGTGATCGCCGACAATGTTGCCGCCCACATTGAGCGTATGGCCGGGATTGTAGATGACTATATTGTTGTACATCCGCAGTTTCAGTGCATTATTGATGGAATCGTTACCGCCAGTACCCGTTGTGTCCGAGCCAGAACCACCGCCACCTCCGGAGCCGCCGCCACCAGGATCATCGCCGCCAGAACCACCACCGGAACCACCGCCAGTGCCGCCTCCGCCAGGATTGTCACCGCCAGGATTGTCACCGTTGACCGCGTAGAACACAACCGTATCGTGTGAACGCAACTCGTATGCGCCAATGTCAATGACTTCCGCGAAGATACGGTCTTTCGCGACCATATCCTTCGACCAGTTTGCGCAATCGTTGTTACCCTGATTGACCGCTTGGGAATTCGGTCTCGGCCGATAGTCAAAACGCCGGTCAACAAACAGCGTGTCATGGATACCTATGATATTATATGCAGGAACCTCATTAAGGTTAATGTCCTGCGAGTACTTGTTGTTGGCAATAATATTGTTACTCATGACCAAGGCATCCGTATCCATTGATAAAACTGCCGTAAGCTTTTGTGTATCAACATATTGTTCAAAAGCGCCAACATCCACAATTTCTTCATAGATACGAGTATTATCCTCCACATCACTTCCCCACTCCACACAAGCATTGCTGCCCGCATTCACCGCAATACTCGTCGGACGCAAACGGTAGTTATAGTCGTTATCCACAAACAGCGTATCATTGTCCACCACAATATTGCTTGCAGGTATATTACTAATATTCAGATTGTTGGAATACTTGTTATTGATAATAATATTGTTGCAGAGCGTCCAACCCGTACCGGTTTCATCCCCGAGGAAGGCGATGGCCGTATCATACTCAACCCGAGGCTCGAACGCACCAATATCAATGACATCCTCAAAGACACGGGTTTTCTCGCAGAGGTCGGAAGCGAGGGTGCAGCAAGTGTTGTCACCTGCATTGACTGCCGCAGAATTCGACCTCGGCGTGTAGTTGTACTGGCTGTGAACGAACAAATCCTCGCCGGCGGACAAAATATTGTGTCCCGCATCTACCTGGGCGTTCGTGCCCACCGCCATCGGATTGTTGACGATAATGTTGTTGCAGAGCAACAGCGCGTGGTTCTCCTTCTGCAACACGGCGACCACGGAATCATCTTCCGTAGTAGATTGCTCAAACGCACCAAAGTCAATGGTATCTTGATAGATACGACCCACGTCAGCCATATCCAAGCCTAAGGGGCAGCAGTTGTTATTACCCACATTGATGACAATCGAGTTCTCACGCGGCGTATAGTCAAGCACATTATCTCGAAACACGTCGTGATGATCTACCAGCAAGTTGAAAGCGGAAACCTCGTCATCGCTCACGGGGTTCGTGCCGCTGTTATTGATAATGATATTGTTACAGAGGTTCAGCTGATGGCCTTCCCGCCCGTACACCACAAAAATGTCGGAATCGGAGAAGTGGGTAATCTCATACGCGCCGAGGTCAATGATGTCCATGTATATACGATCGCCATCCTTGAGGTCGGTCGCCAACGGACAGCAATCGTTGTTGCCCTGGTTGACCGCCGCACTGGTCGGACGGGGCATATAGTTCAACTCGTTGTCCCTAAACACCTGATCATTGTCAATTAGCAGATTGTTACCCGGCGTGTTCATGTCGTTCACGCTAAAGGAACGTATATTGTTGATTATAATATTGTTGCAAACCGTCATCTGATGATTCTCTGTCTGGAACACCGCCACATACTGCGGCTCCGGCAAGAACTCAAAGGCACCGATGTCAATGGTGTCCTGAACGATACGGTCACGCTTGGCAATATCCACTGGCAGGTCGTTGCAGTCGTTGCGGCCCCGGTTCACGGCAGGAGAGACCTCAATCAGCCGGAAATCATGATTCGCGTCACGGAAAATCGCCACGGTATCCTGAATCAAATTGCAATACGCCGTGTCGAAGCCGAACAAGGTGTTCGTGTTGGCAGCAAAACGGTTGTTGACGATGATATTGTTGCAAAGGTACAAGGATGCGGATGACCGTTCGCAAACGATGCCATTGTAGTCGGGATCCATGTAGCCGCCGCCATCGCCGCCGCCGCCTCCCCAGCCGCCACCGCCACTTCCTCCGCCAGCGTAATTGGTATCGTACAAAACGGGGGTCTCGAACGCACCGATGTCGATACAGCCACCGCTGATACGGGTCACCGTGTCAATATCGGTGGGCAGACCGTTACAGCCGTTGTTGCCGGCATCCACCGCGTCGGAGTGCATGGTCGGACGGAAGTCCAAAAGCTCGTCGCGGAAAACCTCCACGAGGTCATTGACGATGTTGCTCTCCGGCACCGGCGAGAAGTTGACGTTGGGCGCGTGCGGGGAGTTCAGAATGATGACGTTGTTGCAAAGATTTAACGTGGTGCCGGAATCTTGATACACCACCGCTCGCTGGTTGTCAATATATATCTCGAACGCACCAAGGTCGATTACCTCATGCAGTACACGTGTCGTGTCCACCAGATCAAACGCCCACGTACAGCAGGGATTCGAACCGGCATCCACGGCAATAGAGCCATCCAACAACTTGTAGTTCTGATACTTGTCAACAAAGACATAGTCATTGTCCACCGTTAAATTGTGCGGACCCGCCGCCACGTTCACATTGCTGTCGACGGAATGGTTATTGCTCAGGATATTGTTACAGAAGGTCAGGTTGCCATTCTCCTCCTGGTAGATGCCAAACTGCCGCGGCCAGAAACGCCGCTCAAACGCACCGATATCGATTAACTCATTTTCCACACGAGGCGCTCCCGCAAGATCAAGTGTTTCGGACATGCAGGTGTTGCTTCCCGCGTCAATGGCCACGCTGCTGTCGGCCAGCATGAAAAGTGTAAGGTCGCCGACAAAAACGCCGGAACCGTTCTGCACCAGGTTATTGTCATTCACCGTCACATTGACATTTGAGTCGGCGTAGTTGTTGATTATGATGTTGTTACAGAAGTGCAAGACAGCCGTACCTTCCTTCAGCACAGGGTAGTTGACGACCGGCGGACGGTACTCATACGCGCCAATGTCAATAGTGCCGCTCAACACACGATCCTCGCCGTTCAGGTCGCTGGCGATTCCCGACGCGCAGGTATTCTGCCCCGCATCAATAATCGGGCTCTGTGCCTTCGGCCGGAAGTTGATGTATCGATTCAAGAAGACTTCCGCACTGTCTGTCAGGAAGTTGTTAGCCTCCACCGCTACGTTGATATTCGTGTCGGCGTGATTGTTCATGATAATATTGTTGCAGAAATGGAGGTCTCCTGTACCTTCCTTAAACACAGGGTAATAGGCACGGTCGTAGCGGATTTCGAAAGCACCGAGATCCACCGTATAGTTCATCACACGCTCTTCGCCGGTAAGATCCGTAGCGATGGTGGAAGCGCAACCATTGTTGCCCGCATCCACCGTCACACTGTGTGACTGCACACAGAAATTGGCGTATGGGTGGAGAAACACCTGCTCGCTATTGGCCACAAAATTGTAAGCTGTCACCGCAACATTGACATTGCTATCCGCATGGTTGTTGATGATGATGTTGTTACAGAAGGTCAAGTTCCCATTCGTCTCCTGAAAGACAGGGAATTGATCCTCCACATAGCGGGTTTCGAAAGCACCGATATCTACCGTGTCGTGCTGCACGCGCACATTGCCGGAAAGGTCAGTGGGTATAATGCCGGCACAGCTATTGCTTCCGACGTTCACCACAGGCGCATCCGACTTCGGGTGGAAGTTCAGATGGTCGTTAAGAAACACGCCGGAGCCGTCGGCAAGGTAGTTATTCGACAAAAGCGTCGCATTGACATTGTCCCCACTGAAGTTGTTGATAATAATGTTATTGCAGAACGTCAGCGTGCCTTCAACATCCTGAAAAACCGCATAGTTGACGAAATAAGGATACTCGAAAGCGCCTATATCAACGGTGTCGTTATACTTGCGAAGGATGCCGTTCAAATCGTACAACCACGTGGCATAGGTATTGCTGCCAAGGTTGTAAACCAACGACGGCATCACGATGTGGAAGTCGGTGTGGCTGTTGGCGAAGAGGGGATACTGGCCGAAGAGGTTGTAAGTGGCGGTGACGTTGGAGGGACTGTCCCCGTTGTTGACGACCACGTTGTTGCGCACCGACAGCGAGCCACCGTCCTCCATCAGGAGGGCGTAACCCGACTGCGCCCTTCCCGTGAGGAAGGCCGCGACGGTAAGCAGACACAACAACAGGGCACGTCTCATCATCGATTAGTCGCCGTTAGCCTCCGTTTCAACGTCTTTCACGCAACGCACGGACAGACCATGATAAATATGCCGATCGCCGGACATGAGCCCGCGTTCCGAATAACCCAGATAACGAACGTATGTGTAATCCGTACTTGACTCTTTGCGCGCCGAGGTCATAAAGTAGCAGTTGTAGTTAAACGCGCCGAGATTATTGTCATACACACCTGCAGGCTGCGCCGTAAAGAGCGTGATATTGTTGGAGGACAAATCGTTACCCACTGCACAAGAGGTGGTGGAAGTGTTCCAGTGTTCGATGGAAGCCAATGCCTTGCCTATGTAATCGGGGTTGTTGCCGCAGAGGTTGTTGGCATCGTATTTGAGAAACGCGGCCATCTGGTCGAACTCGGCGGGAGACGGAAGATGCCAGCCCTCCGGACAGATGCCCTGCAAGCCGCTCGGGTTTTCGGTGGAGCCTGTGGAGCTATTGGTGCCCCGCCAAGCGGCCGTCCGGTTGTAGAGCAGTCCGTACACCTGCGTTTCCGCCTCGGAAGTATAGGGGTTATAGTAACGAGGATCGGAAGTATTGCTGGTGCCTTGCACGATCTCCGCCCCGTCGCTGTAGTGCTTGGTGCGGAGGTTCTCACGCATCCAGCACTGATCGCCGATAACCACGGTCTTGTAAACGTTTCCATCATAATCGGCCACGGTGCCACAGTTGGTACCGTAGTTCTGGGTAATGGTGTTGTTGACGATATTGCCGGTGGTGCCCGCCATGCCGAAACCGTTGTCGGCGCGGTTATAGCAAAGCACGCTGTTGAGCAGCTGGCCGTTGTTCTGCACGTAGGCACCGCCGCCCTTGGCTTGGCTGGTCTCTGCCGTGTTGTAGGCCATGTTGTTCATCAGCACACAGTGGGTGACTTTGCCGCCGTCGATGAGTGCGCCCGCGCCATTGCCCGTGGTGCGCCCGTAGCGCACGACACAGCCTTCAAGCGTTCCTCTCACCGTGGCAATGCGATGCGTGTAGTCGCCCGACAGGATGGTGCAAAGCGTCGGGTTCACCCAGTTGCTATTGTAACCCGGCGTTAACTTGTGCGTCGTGTCCGTGCCCGCGCTGGTGAGCTCGTAGCCGCCCATGACCATCACGCCGTTGGGGATGGTGATTTCCGACGTCAGCGTGTATTCGCCCACCATCAAGTGGATGACGGTGTTGTTGTTGGCGTTGGTGAGCGCGGCCTGCAACGTGTATGCATTCTCCCAGCTCAGGCCGTTGGCACTGCCCGCACCGGTGGGCGTGGCGTACAGATGGGTCTGCGCCTGCGCACCCATCCCCCACCCTGCCAGCAGGATTATGGTCCATAGTAGTTTTTGTCTGTTCATATTCTTGGTATTACTTGTTATCGACTTTGCTTCTCCACACTGCGCTCCGCTTGTGTGGAGTTAATTGCGCTTTGCGCGTTTTGCCTCTCCGAGGCTGCTTAAGGAAGCTTTTATTCTGCATTTTAATCATTCTTAAGGCACCGCACGGAAAAGCCGTAGGACATGTTCCGGGTGTGGCGGGTGAAAGAGCTGCTGTAGTAATAGTATTCCCGTTGCCATAGTTCTGAGCCGCTCCGGGTAGAAGACCAAATGCTGGTAAATTCGCCAAAACTGTAGTATGAAGTTCCAGAGTATTCCTTGTAGCCGGTAGGATATGCGGAAAACCAAGTGGCATTGTTCTGGGTCTGTTGTTGGTAACCCACACAGCACTGAGAATTGCTGTTCGCCCATCCGGAATTATTGGAGAGTGCCTTGACAATAGAATTCGTATTGTTACCACAGCGGTATTTGGGCTGGGCACCCACGTAATTCGTGAGTTGCGTCAGCTCGGCATCCGTCGGGACGTGCCAGCCGTCGGGACAAAGGTTCTTGAGCGAATCCGTGCCGCACTTGACCTCCAAATAGAGACCCGCATACTGCGAGCTTCCGTCGGAGTAGAATCGCAACGTGAGGGCACCGGCAGTGGAATTCACAGAGAAAACACCCGTGCCCCCATACTCGCCTATCAGATTGTCCGTACCCACACCATCGTACACGTAAAGTTTGTCGCAACAGCTTTCCGTCACATAACGGCCACTCAGCGACAGTTGCTGTCCCTCCACGCCGGGCAACACCACCAAATAGCCGTCACAGCTACTGGTATAATTCGCATTTTCGCCGCCATTGTCATAAATCCGCATACCACAGGTGGTGACAGTATCCCATCCCGTGACAGGCATATTGTAAACGGACGTGCTGGTGGCGGGCGCCAATCCCAAAACGGCATAGCCATTGTAGAGATAGCCGTATTTCTGGAGAATTTCGGCGTTCATATAGCTGTAATAGCCGTCAAAACGAAGGGTTTTCGTCAATTCATCACCATCGGTGTAGAGCGGGATGTACGTTCCATCGCTGAAGTGGGTGGTGCGGAGGCTCTCGCGCATCCAGCACTGGTCGCCGATGACCACTGTCTTATAGACGTTGCCATCGTAATCCTGCACAGGACCGCAGCCTAACGGGGTGTTGTTGGTGATGGTATTGTTAATAAGCGTGGAGCCGCTGCCGGCCACTCCAGCCCCGTCGTCGGCACGGTTTTGGGTTACGACACAGTTCAGCAGCTGCGCGTTGTTGCGCACGTAGACACCGCCGCCTCGCGCCGTACCGTCCAACGGGTCGATGGCGTCGCACTCCTTGATGACGCAGTGGCGGGCAATGCCACCGTCAAGGAAAAGGCCGCCGCCATAGCCGTCGGTGTAGCCGTTGCGTACCACACAACCGTCAATGATGCCGCTAACCCAAGCGATGCGGTGGGTGCCCACACCCGAGATAATGGAGCAGTAGGTCGTGTCCGTCCACCGACTGTTCACGCCGGGGAAACGCCGCAGGTTAGTGTCCGAGCTGTGAGAGTCGACGCGGTAGCCGCCACGCACCGTCACGCCGGCGGGAATCGTCACCTCGGCGGTGAGGCTGTAGTTTCCCACCATTAAGTAGACGTCGCCGCTGCCAACGCCAGAGCTATCGACAATCACCGCCAATGCGGCAGGCAGCGTCTTTTTGGCCGTTTCCCAGGTCTGACCGCTGTTGCCGTCATTCCCGTGCGAGGACGACACGAACACCTGCGCGGGTGCCTGCAGCACACATGCGCATACTGCCAGAATCATCAGCATTCTCCAGCCCCACACTGCGGCCGCCGCCCTGCGTGGGGTTACTTGCACTTCGCGCGCCCCACACTGTGCTCTGCTTGTGTGACTGGCCCCACACTGCGCCCCACACTGCGGCTTCGCCTTGTGTGGGGTTAATTGCGCTTCGCGCGTTTTGCCTCTTCGAGGCTGTTTAAGGAAATAATATTCATATATCATAATTCACCATTCTTCATTCTACATTCACTACATTCACTACATTCAGCATTCAGCATTCTTCATTCAGCATTCATCATTCCGTCAGTCTTTCACGCAGCGGACGGAAAAACCGTATTGCTGGTCAATGTAAGAACTGTGCAAGTAATTATGGTAATTAAACATGTATCGATAATATGCGGAGCTTCCATAGAGGCTTGAAGTCCAGAAAACCGCTTGGGCTTTCCAATCACTGTAATAGTTGCTGGTGTTGAAATAGCCCACAGCATATATGCCGAACAGGGAGGCGTTGTTGGCGGACGGCTGGCTGCCCACATTGCAAGTAGTGTTATTATCGTTCCAAAGTGTTTTGGCGGCCAGCGCCTTGCCGTAATTGTTATTGTTGCCGTTGCACCAATATCTTGGTACGCTCTGCACATAATTGACCAATTGGTCCCATTCAGCACTGCTCGGCACGTGCCAGCCGTTTGGACAGATGCCCTGCACACCACTTGGGTTGGCGTTGGAGGAGGCCGCGCCGTGCATCACCGCCGCCCAGTTGTAGAGATAACCGCAGCGAACGAAAATGCTGGGGTCGGCCTGATGGTCATTCTCAGACACATAACCCCTGTAGCGGTATGGATCGGTGGAGGAGCACACCGTTCCCTCGGGTATGAGGGTGCCGTCGGCGAAACGGGTGGTGCGGAGGTTCTCGCGCATCCAGCATTGGTCGCCCAGCACAACCGTATGGTAGAGATTACCGTCGTAATCGGCCACCACGCCGCAGTCAGTGGGCCGGTTGCGGGTGATCGTGTTGCTGATGAGACTGCCATTGCCACCAGCCGCGCCCGCACCCTTGTCGCCCCGGCACTCCGTGACCACACAGTTGAGCAACGTACCGCCATTCCGCACGTATGCACCGCCGCCCTCGGCAGGTGTTCCGTCAGGATCCTCGTTGTAGGCGTCGCACTCCTTGAGGACGCAGTAGCGCACGACCGCATTAGTCCCGTCAATGAGGACGCCACCGCCGTAGGTGCTCGTAGACCCGTGACGGATCACACAGCCGTCCAAAGCACCGTTCACAGTGGCAATGCGGTGGCCGCCCGTGCCCGTAACGATAGTGCACCAGTTGGTATCCGCCCAGTGGAGGTTCGCACCCGGGAGCCGCCGTTGCGAGGTGTCGGTGCCGGTCGATGTCGGATCGTAGCCGCCCATGACGGTCTTCCCTTGCGGGATGACCAGCTCCGCATCCGTGCTGTACGCACCTGCCTTCACAAAGACCGTACCGCCCGGCTGTGCAAGACCCGCCGCGAGCGTCTTCTTCGCAGTCTCCCATGAGGTACCCGCGCCGCTGTCGTCGGTAGCGGAGGAGGAGACGTAGATATTCTGCGCATGGACGCATGTCACCCATACGCACAGCACGACGAGCGCCAGCATGTGCCGCATCATGTCCCATTCTTCGCGCGCCCCACACTGCGGCTTCGCCTTGTGTGGGGTTATTTGCACTGCGTGCGTGTTGCCTTGCCACCCCGCCCTTCGGGCACCCCTCCAAAGGAGGGGAATTGGCTGCTTAAGGAAATCATATTCAGCATTCATCATTCAGCATTCATCATTATACAATTATACATTGAATCAGTCTTTTACACAGCGGATAGAAATCCAATAATTCTTGTTCACATTGGTGGAATTGAGGTTCGCATCGTCGTATCGAACCCTGAACCGATAGGCATCCCCGTCATTGTACTGGGTGGCGGACCAGTAGGATGCCTCCACCGCGAAATCGGAAAAGTTGTTGTTCCACCAGAAGCCTGCCGGCATGGCCGTGAAGCCAGTGGCATTGTTGCCAGACTGGTTGTAGCCAGGATTGCAGCTGCTCCAGGAGTAGTTCTGCCAACCGGAGGTGGCGGCAAGCGACCGCCCGATATAGGCCGAGTTGTTGTCGCAACGGTTGGCGGGCAGGCTCCCAACATACGTAGCCAGCTGTTCCCACTCTGAACGGCTCGGCAAGTGCCAAGCGTTCGGACAAACACCCTGCACGTAAGAGGGATTTCCGTTGGAGGAGGTGGCACCGTTCATCACCCCGGACCAGTTGTAGAGCAGGCCGTATGTGCTCTGAGTGGCCGCCTGACCATTCGGGCACTTATGATCCACCTCGCCACCCGCGGCATAGTGCTTGGTGCGGAGGTTCTCCTTCATCCAGCACTGTTGCCCGATAAGCACAGTGTTATAAGTGTTGCCGTCGTAGTCGGTGACGGTGGGTGCGCCAGGACAGGGCTGTCCGGCCGTGGTGAAGGTGACGGTCTCGCCGTAGCCCGTGCCGACGGCGTTGGTAGCGTAAGCCCGCACGTAGTAGGTGGTATTGGCGACAAGTCCGGTCATGCTGCTGACAAAGTTGCCCACGCCGTTGCCGTCGGAGGTGTGGCTGCCGCTCACGGTCGGATTCTCCTCCGTGCCCCAGCAGATACCCCTTGCCGTCACCACGGAACCGCCGTCGGAGGTGATGTTGCCGCCGCACGTGGCTGCGATGGCCGACACGTTTGTGACCTGAGAGGTGGTAATCACCGGCACAGTCTGTCCGTCCACGTTCGCAATCGTTGCATCACGCAGACAGCGCACCGACTGGCCTTGGTCCTTGTAATTGTACGCCCAGTCCACATTCGTCCATGACGTGTAAATTCCGAAATAATAGCCGTAACTGGCATTATATTCCGTGGCAGTCCAAAAACGTGCATCATCTTTAGGATATTGGAACCCTCCGCTCCAGTAGCCGCCCGGATAGGCCGTGAAACGGGTGGCGTTATTGGTCGATTGGTTCCATCCGGTGACGCAGGTGCTGTGATGAGAATTCCATCCCGTGTTTGACGCGAGCGACTTGGTGATGTTGGAAGCGTTGTTGTTACAGCAGTACATGGGCTGGGCGGAGACGTAGTTCAGCATTTGCTCCCACTCCGCACGGGAAGGCATGTGCCAGCCGTCGGGACAGATACCTTGCACACCACTCGGTTTGCTGTTGGAGGAGGTCGCGCCATTCATTACCGCAGTCCAATTGTAGAGCAACCCGCTCTTGGCGATGTTCAATGCCGTGTTCTCGTAATAGCAGGGAGTTCCTTGGTAGGTCGTGCCCTGCGGGATGGCGTTGCCGTCGGGAAAATGGGTGACACGCAGGTTCTGCTTCATCCAGCACTGGTTGCCGATGAGCACGGCATCATAATAGTTGCCGTCGACATCGACCACATAACCACAGCTGATCGGGGCATTTCGGGTGATGGTGTTGTTGATGAGAGAACCGTCCTCGCCTGCCACCCCCACCCCGTTGTCAGCGCGGCATTCGGTAATCACACTGTTGATGAGCACGCCGTTGTTGCGCACATACACGCCGCCGCCCTCCGCGCTGTAGTCATCGTCGTCGATGGCGTCGCACTCCTTGACCACACAATAACGGGCCGTGCCGCCGTCGAGGAGCAGGCCGCCACCGATGGTGGAGGAATGACCCATACGTACCACACAACCCTCAAGGGTACCGTTCACTGTGGCGATACGGTGGTTGCCCGCGCCGGAGATGATGGTACACCAAGTGTTGTCGGTCCAGTGGGCATTCACGCCGGGCAACCGCCGAAGCGTGGTGTCCGTACCTTCGGAAATCTGCTGGTAGCCACCTTTCACGACAACGCCCTGCGGAATGACGAACTCGGCAGTGGTGGCATAGTCACCCGCCATCACATAGACGGTGCCGTTTGTGCCAGCCGCCGTGACACCCGCTTGGATGGTTTGCTTGGCCGTCTCCCATGTGGTGCCGTCTCCGGAATCGTCCGTCGCCGAAGAAGAAACGTAGACAACGGTTTGCGCCCCGGCAGAGAAAAACAAGCCAAAGCACAACATCAAACACAACCAATTGACTATTAAAATATTGCTTTTTCTAAAAAAAGTAAACCTATCCGCCATAATGACAATTTTAGGCGGCAAATATACATTTTTTATGACAGGAAACAATCAGATATTAACAAAAAATCGTGCATTACTATAGCGCCGTAATAAGTCACCAACCGCTGCGGCCGCCCTCTCTGTTTTTACCACAATCGGATTCATATATCGTCTTCAAAAGGAAACACCTCGTAGAGACGCGCCATGGCACGTCTCTACAACACCGTAATCGACCCCTGCCTTTTCTGCGGCCGCCCCGCCATATCGGTGTATTCAATCACATAATTGTAAATCGTCTGGTATTGCGTTTGGCCTCGGTATTCGCCGTACCAGCGGAAGTTCTTGTCCGTACTGTAGAACACTAGCTCGCCCCAGCGATTGTAAATGTACACCTTGAAGAGGTTGATGTTGGTGGTGAAAACCTCCGGAATGTAGAAGCAGTCGTTGAGGCCGTCGCCGCGCGAGGGAGTGATGGCATTGGGGAGCACCA
>Ga0247609_10002696_pt1 | contig 18531 bp, 14 predicted proteins | sample 172DNAGHGlowgp2_FD_193487 | JGI IMG/M metagenome (GOLD analysis project Ga0247609, IMG submission 193487) | Sheep rumen microbial communities from Palmerston North, Manawatu-Wanganui, New Zealand - 1728 DNA GHGlow gp2 | ecosystem: Host-associated > Mammals > Digestive system > Stomach > Rumen ...
TAAATGCCGTCCCCGGTCTGCGCGTAGAGTACTACTCCATCGTCGATGCCGCGACACTCGCCGATGTCAACGACTGGAGCGAGGCCCCGGAGGTCGTGGGTTGCATCACCGTCTATTGCGGCAGCAAACCCATCCGCCTGATTGACCATATACACTATTAGTTGAAAGTTTAAGGTTTAAGGTTTAAAGTTTAAAGATTAAGCTATGGTCATAGAAGTCATCAAGAGCAAGATACACTGCGCCACCGTCACGGAGGCCAACCTTCACTACATGGGCAGCATCACCATCGACGAGGCCCTGATGGAAGCTGCTGGCCTCATTGCCGGCGAACGCGTCTATATCGTGAACAACATGAACGGCGAGCGCTTCGACACCTATATTATTAAGGGCCCTCGAGGCAGCGGCTGTATCTGCCTCAACGGCGCCGCAGCGCGTAAGGTGCAGGTGGGGGACATCGTCATCATCATGTCCTACGCCCAAATGGACTTCGAGGAAGCCAAGACCTTCACGCCCAAGATCATCTTCCCCGACGAACACAACCGAGTGTAATAAACGAAAGAAGCCGCCCCTGTTTGGAGCGGCTTCACTTTTCTCTGTTTCCCTTTACTTGTTGGGATCTTCGCAGAGCTCTGTGAGGATGCCCACGGTGCTCTTCGGGTGCAGGAAAGCAATCTGCAGGCCGTCAGCGCCCTTGCGGGGAGCCTTGTCGATCAGGCGGATGCCCTTGCCGTCGCATTCTGCGAGTGCCTCAGCCACACCGTCCTCAATGCAGAATGCCACGTGGTGAATGCCACGACCGCCGTTGTCGAGGAACTTCTGCACGGTGCTCTCGGGGCATGTGGGCTCCAGCAGTTCCAGCTTCACCTCGCCCACCTTCATGAAGGCAGTCTTCACCTTCTGGTCCTCAACGACCTCGGTCTTGTAGCACTTCAGACCCAGTACATTCTCGAAATAAGGCAGCACTTCGTCGATGCTCTGCACGGCGATGCCCAGATGTTCAATCTTAGAGATTTTCATGATGTTTTGTAAGTTAAATTTATGAATGATAAAATGTGATGAAACTTCTTAGTTGGAGTTTTCGTTACGCCTCCTCGCCGTACAACTTGGCTTTGAGTTCCTTGATGCGTTCGTCGCTGATGTAGTCGTCGTAGTCCATGAGCTTGTCAATGATGCCGTTGGGCGTCAGCTCGATGATGCGGTTGGCGACGGTCTGAATGAACTCGTGGTCGTGCGAGGCGAAGATGATGTTGCCCTTGTAGAGCTTCAGGTTGTTGTTGAAGGCCTGGATGCTCTCCAGGTCGAGGTGGTTCGTGGGGGTGTCCAGGATGAGGCAGTTGGCGTTCTTCAGCTGCATACGCGCAATCATGCATCGCATACGCTCGCCACCCGAGAGGACATTGACCTTCTTCAGCACCTCCTCGCCGGAGAAGAGCATACGGCCCAGATAGCCTTTCATGAACACCTCGTTGCCCTCGCCGTACTGCATCAGCCAGTCCACGAGGTTCTTATCGCTCTTGAAGAACTCCGTATTGTCCAGCGGCAGGTAGGCGGTGGTGATCGTCAGGCCCCATTTATAGGTACCCTTGTCGGCCTGGCGGTTGCCGTTGATGATCTCGAAGAGAGCTGTCATCGCACGCGGGTCGTGGCTCAGGAACACCGTCTTCTGACCCTTCTCGATGTTGAAGGTGACATTGTCGAAGAGCACGGTGCCGTCCTCGGCCGTAGCCTTCAGGTCCTCCACTTCGAGGATCTGGTTGCCGGGCTCGCGGTCCATCGTGAAGATGATACCCGGGTACTTACGCGTAGAGGGCTGAATCTCATCCACATTGAGTTTCTCCAGCATCTTCTTGCGCGAGGTCGTCTGCTTCGACTTGGCCACGTTGGCGCTGAAGCGGCGGATGAACTCCTCCAGCTCCTTACGCTTCTCCTCGGCCTTCGCCTTCTGGTTCTGCGCCTGACGCAGCGCCAGCTGGCTGGACTCATACCAGAACGAGTAGTTACCCGCGAACATCGTCACCTTGCCGAAGTCGATATCTACCGTATGCGTGCAGACGGCGTCGAGGAAGTGTCGGTCGTGGCTGACCACCAGCACCGTGTGCTCGAACTCCGACAGATACTGCTCCAACCACTGCACGGTGTCGAGGTCCAGGTCGTTGGTGGGCTCATCGAGCAGCAGGTTGTCGGGCTCGCCGAACAGCGCCTTGGCCAGCATCACGCGCACCTTCTCCTTACCCGAGAGCTCACCCATGAGCATCTGGTGCTTCTTCTCCTTGATGCCGAGGCCGCTGAGCAGTGCGCCCGCATCGCTCTCAGCCGTGTAGCCGCCCATCTCGGCGAACTTCTCCTCCAGCTCAGCCACGCGTATGCCGTCCTCGTCGCTGAAGTCAGCCTTGGAATAGAGGGCATCGCGCTCGTGCATGATGTCCCACAGCACGGTGTGGCCCATCAGCACGGTGTTCAGCACCGTCTCGCCGTCGTACTGGAAGTGGTCCTGCGACAGCACGCTCAGGCGCTCGCCCGGTCCCATCTCGATGGTACCCTTGTTCGGCTCCAGCTCGCCGCTGATAGCCTTCAGCAGCGTGGATTTGCCGGCACCGTTGGCACCGATGACGCCATAGATGTTGCCGTTGGTGAATTTCATATTCACGTCCTTGTACAGAACGCGTTTACCGAATTGAATGGCCAGATTGGAAACAGTGATCATATTGTAATTGGACTATTTGACAATTTACGATTTGACGATTTACGTTTTGCGCCTGCAAAGGTACAACAAAATCTTGATACAACCACTCTACCACCCCTGTAAAATCTCTAAACCGTCGCATTTAGGCAAATAATCACCTACTCGTTCCGCTGGTTAATCAGATTCACCACCACCTTCACCATCACGTGTAATAAATGCACGTTATTATCGTCACGCTCCAACTCGCCCTCCTTGAAGGCATTCAGAACGTGACATCAACCCTTAAGGCTTTTTCTCATAACCCTTAAGCCTTTTGCCCGAAACCCTTAAGGCTTTTGACCCGAAGGCCACGCTCTTCTCGTTGTTCCATCGTGACCGAACAACCAACGCACCGCGCTCTTCCAACTGGACCACCATGGTGGAACACTCAACGCACCGCGCTCTTCCATCGTGTCCCACGCGTGGGACTCGCAATAAGGACGCGTCCCTCGAGCCGTTACGACGCGTCGTGATGGCCGTTGCAACGCGTCCTTCAAAAAAAGTTTCGCTGAAAACCCTATGAGCCCTACGCAACCTGCCGTCCATCCGTCATAGTCCTGCAAGTCGCCGACACCGATTCACCTACCCGCGTGCGTAGGGCTCATAGGGTTTTCTGCAAAAATAATTCTGTCACTACACAAAAGACACTAGTAGTCCCTCGCCTTACCCTCTATAGTCCCTACGCGCAGACACTGTAGAGGGTGCGCATAGACACAATAGAGGGTAGCTAGACCTTGTGGCAATCAGATTTCATCTTTCTCCTCGTACAGGCAGAGGGCATTGTAGTGCTCACGGCTCACTTCTTTGGCCAGCCATTGGGGCGAAAGGACCTGGGCATGGTCGCCTAAGCTGACGAGATGACGGATGAAATCGGGTGTCGGCCGCACAAAGAGCTCGAAGTCCGTGTAGTCTCCGCCACAGGCAATCTCCTGCTGGCTGTGGTGCAGCGGCAGGTCAGCCAGATAGAACTGCTCGTAGTCGTAAGCCCTGATGACAACCCTTTCCGGCTGCGTGTCGTCGTTCACCAGCACTCCGTAGCACTCGCTAAAGTACGCCTCGGCATCGAAGTTTGGGTCCATCTTGAACTTGATGTCCGTCAGGGACATCTCCAGAATGCGGTCGAAGGCGAACATCCCGAAGTAATCGATGTCCTCGCCTTCCTCCATCTTCCGATAGAAATGCCCCAGCACATACCACCGCTGGCGGAACATCTTCAGGCAGTATGGTTCGAAGTTCAGGTCGCGAGGCTCCTCGTCGCCGTACTTGCGGTACTTGATGGCGATGCGCACGCTACTCTTCATCGCCTCTATCACCATAGGCAGATAGTCGCCCTCGTAGGGCACCGACTCCAACAGTATCCGCTTCTGCAGCGACAAGCTCTCGCTGACGACGCTGTTCACCGACAGCGTGGACAGCATCCATTTCTGCACGCTGTCCTCGCGCAGCACGTTCGCATTGGCGATGTAGTATTTGAAGCCATCTTGGCGGTCGCAGTCGATGATGATTCCGAAGATGTCCTCGATGGCGTCCTTGTGTCGGTTGAAGGTCGCCCGTGCCAGCCCCACACCCTCGCTGAGCTCCGTCTCCAGCCAACGCTCGTTGATCTCCGCGAACGTAATCCTTTTGGCCTTGCGAATTGTATTCACCAGCCATATATATTCCCTGAACTTAGCAGATATCTTCATACCTATTCATGTTTGATTATCACATTTTATCCATTTTACCCTGTCTAACGCATCCACCAACCCTTGATAATCGAGTGATGCCAAGGCTTCCTTATTCGGCGCGAAGCTACAGGAGTTCACCTTCTTGTCCCAGGACACAGAGCAGAAGTTTGTGGGACGCTGGCATTTCAACAGACAAGAAGGACTTTGGAATGGCTTCCCGTCTGCCACCAATGCCAGTTGCTTTGGCGAAGGCGTATTGGAGAAACGCTGAGGAACAAGAATGATCTGCTCGCTCTCGAGTATGCTCATCATCCGTTGACAAACACTCCTTGCAGCTTCTACCTTATCAGCCCCCACCAGCAGGTTGACGCCAGGCTTAATCTCCAGCTTCTCTATCGCTTGCAGCTGTCTTTCCACCCTAGCCACTTCCGCCTCATTGTCTGGCCGATGAATGGTGAGGTGAATCTTGTCAGGCTTATGCTTACTCAATTGTACCCATGTTAACATGTCTTCCAGCGGCAATCCATTCGAGGTAACCGACAGATAGCACAGCGGATACAGTGCCTCTATCACCTCGAAGATGCCCTCATATTCAAACGGCTCTCCTCCGCCCAATGACACTGCCTTCACTCCATGCCTGATGCAGTCGGAGGCGAAATCTATCACCTCCTGCGGTTGCCACATCGTATTGCCCTCTCGCGTGCTATGGTTATAGCAGAACGGGCATTGCTTAGAGCAATAGTTCGACAGGTCTATGGACAGAAGCTCTATCATTTCTTTAAATCTCGATGTTTGTCCCAATCAAATTCTTCAGCCTTCCCCTCAGCAATCAATTTATCCATTGTTTCCTTGTTGATGATTGCTTTGGTCTGTTGGTTATAATACATCAAGCTGTCATCCGAAGTAGCCAGTTCACACCATATCTGCCCATCATAAACGTATTCAATCGTAATATACACATTGACAGGAAGGAACTCTGCCAGTTGTATTTTCTCCCTGTCTTTGAACTTAACCGGTAGGCTTGTAATCTTATCTTGAATTTCCTTAGGCAGCTGCTCTTTTCTTAATGGGTATGCAGGGTTGGACATGCGAAATGCAGGCGCATAATTGGGATTATAGTCCTGATAATAGATAAATATTGGGAATCTATTATTCTCTGCTTCCTGAATCATTCTACCTTGTTCATCCTCCCGATAATTAGAATAATGCGGTGCTCTTTGTTTGGAGATAATCACATGATTCTCTTCAAGTAACTCTACGCCTTTCCTGTTAAAGGCAAGGTTTATGTAAAACAAGCCATCCTTTCTTGACAGGCAAACAGGATCATATAAATTGTCTAAATCACAAGCCTTTTTAAATATATCTAGCTTTGACATATCTATCCGAACAACCACATTGTACCAATGTCGATTGTACCAACCACCATGTTCCCAAGGTTCCCACTTATCAGGATCATTAATTGGTTGCAATAAACTATTGATTTGCTCAGGATTCAAGTTCAAATGTTTGAATCCATCTTCTTTCTTATGTGAGAACAAATCCCAAAACACATCATTCACATCCCAGTCTTCATGGCAGCCTACTGTTGGAACAGGACCATTGTCGTCAATATCGAATATTCCGACATTGCCGTCTTCATCCACACAATACCAAGTAGTATCCATAGAATGTGTCGCTGGGTATTCTTTATCTGTCTTCATAGACTTCTATTTCAATAGGCTTTCATATTTGCCAGTTAGTTTTTTATTTAAAAGGCTGGCAAGCGGTAGGACTCGAACCCACTCATACGGGGATTATCTCGCCCGTCCTCCGTTCCGACATCATGGCTCTACTTGCCAGTCTCATTTCTTAAAAGGATGATACAAGCGGCAGATTCGAACTGCTACCCATACCTTTCGGCAGCCGCATTTACCATACATCGCGGATCTACTTGTATCATCCAGCCAACCTTGATAAGCTTGCTTGCCGTTAGCAAACGGGGCTACTTATCTTAGGTTTGGATTTAATAGGTCGCTTGCCGTAACAAACGGGGCTCCTATCCTAATCCGCAGCAAAGGTAGCACTATATTGTCTCAAATCGTGGGACATTGTTTGAAAAAGTGATCAATGATGACATCATTTCAAATCCGTGGCAAGGATATCGCCGAGGCCGAAGTAGTAGAAGACGGGGGCGACTTCGGAATGGGACTGCTCCAACTCTGCTAACAGCTCGTCGAACTCATGGCAGTCGTAGGTTTGTTGCAGGTACTCCACATTCTGGCGCGTCACGCCTATCAGCTGATTCTCCTTGCACTCCACATCCAGGAACCAGGACTTGTTATAGTCGTGGAAGTGAATCTTCCGCACAGGGCGCGTGGCACACATGAACTCGTTGAACGCCTCCATATCCATTCCAGGCTCGTCGCGATGCTCCGTCATCCACGCATTCACCTTCTTGTCTATCAGTCGGCTGTGGTAATGCTGCGACCCTTGGCGCACCTCCACCCTCTTCTCCCCGTGGAGAATCTCCTCGGCGAACTCGCGGCGCATGATCAGGTCCAACACCTGAACAGGCTCGCACTTAGGTGCATTGTACTTCTTCATGAACTCATCCATAGCAGCAAAGTACTGCTCGTCGGTCATTTCTGCAAACTTACTCATGGTCTTCAAAAATTAGTTGTTAAACGTTGTTTGTAATGATTCACGCCGCGAAGGTAGTGGCAGGTTGTCTCAAATCGTGAGACGATGTTAAAAAAATGAGTAAGGGTCTAATTAAATGTGTATTCCAGTTCTGCCAGACATAATGGGTCACTTCCTTTAACCATACTCATAGCGCACCTTTCGTCGTCGCCCAACGAATGTTCTTCCACGTACTTCCTTGCACGTGCTTCGTCTTTGGTATCTTCAAAGACCAAACGATATAACTCTTCGTTATATGCCTTCCGAAAGGCATCTATCTCCTCTTTCGTGTGAGGCTGCTGAATGGATAAGGTTTTCATTGTTTTATAGGTTGTTATTTCATTGATTTGCTTCTCGCCTCGTATTCTTCTCATGTTATTGGAGTCTCGGGGTCAACGATGAGGACTTCATCGTAGGTCGGCCGCAGAGGTGATAGACGAGGCGATCGATTTCGGATACTAATGGATAGATATCTGCAAAGAGAGACTTGTCAATAGTCCTTTTTATACTAATCTCGCGGCACAACTCTCACCGCTTGAGTATATATGTCATATACTTGGTCGGAATCCCATATTCTATTATTCTATTCGATACCGTCCTCAACTATTAGCCCTAAATTGAGTGCGCTTGAAATCTTTCTGAGGTCTTCGCACTTAACATCATTACTAATGTTAGAGTAAATATACCAACCATTAATCTCACGTTGCCAATGTCCATCAGGACGTTTGTCTGTGCTAACGAGATTATATCCACTATGCCTAATCCCGACTTGGGGGATTTTCTCCAAGCCAATACGTTTCAAAGTATCAATAAACGCCTCTATTGCCCAGCGGCTGGAAACAATAGATCCATCAGGAAATGTTATACGAAGTCCTTTTGGAACAATACCTTGTTGTTCTTGAGGGAGTATTTCTTGTACATCATTGTGCCATTCTCCTACTGAAGCCTTGGAAAGGATCGAGTCTTTATTATCAAGATTAAAAACCTCTTCCTCAATCTGCTCAACAAGGGCTTGAATACTTTCATTTGATTTAATTCCTGAGATGTCAAAAATCTTAGAGCAAGCCCATATCGCGGTATTCTCAGCGTCGGCAATAAAGGGATTATCTGTATATCTGATCCCTACGGTAATCTGTTTGGGTGAAAAAATATAAACACATTTCGTAGTACCTATGCCGTCTAGTTCTTTATCTCGGAAAAGAGTTACTTTCTTACCACGAAAGAATGTGTCGTGAATTGGACATTGGTATGATGTGTAAGTCCATTCAAATTCTTTATTTGTGGAAGGCAGAATATTTGAAATAATTTTATCTCGAGCGCTTGTTAACAATATGCAACTCTCAGGCTGTAATGTAGTCTTGTAGCAAAGGTAGACATCACCTTCTCGTTCTTCAATCTTCCTACTATCTGAATATGTACCTAACAGTGTGTTTTCGCCAACCTGCCATGAAACAAGAGGATATAGCCACTCAAGACCTTCCTTCATCTCATAGTTATTACATATTTCTTGTAATTTAGTATTAATATTCTCACAATTAACATTCAAGCCATTCTCTTTAATATAAGATGCTAAGTTGTATAGCAATGATTGCATAGGAATCATCAAATTATCGCTGATGATAGTCTTCCAATTTTCACGAACATCTGATAGGGTCAATGGGCCGGCTGAAATGTCATACTTTTCAATATGAGCCAGAATTGCTCGAATCCAAAGGAGGTCGGTTTTGTCTTTGGGAATGATGTATTTCGTTATTTCGAGATACTTCTTGTAGCTCTCTTTTTCTGTATTCTCTTTGGAAGTCAATAAGAACATTATTCTTCCTTTCAATAAAGGATGCATTTCTCCCTCTATCAGAAGGGTTCTCCATTCTGGGTCCTTCTTCACCAACATTGCCTTAATGTGCTCTTCTGCAAACTGAGTCTTCAATCGAGAGCCTTCAGGAGTTCCAGCCATCCAATTGATAATGTTATCTGAATGTGCGGACAGTTCTTCGATAAACCACAAAGTACCGATATTGTCCTTTATATTACGGATTGTTGGATCGACAACGAAGTTCCACACAGTTCTGATCCAATCACAGAAGGCGGTCTCATCAAAATCATTCTGCGTAAAGTAATTTAGTGTAGCTTGGAAGACGATACGTCCTTGCCAACTTATCTTTTGTGCATAGAAAGAATCGTCTTTACTCTTGGTCTCTCTCAGCCATGATGGCAAAAAAACTCGATTGATAATAGAGAGTTTGTCAATTATTCCATCAAGAAAAGCCTCAATCCTGTGGACGACTTCATAAGATAAGCATTCCTTATATTTATCTTCAAAGTCATTGTTATTGTATATGACATTGATGTCATTGCCATTTTCTCCATAGAAATATTTGACAATTTCATCGTCCGATATGACTTCATCTGATAAATCCGTCTTTTTTTGAAGATGTAGAATTCGCTCGTTGAAGAAGAAACGGATGAAGAAACGCATGAACATATCATCCACAACTTTTCCGTCTGAAGAATTCTCCGCGTCTAAATTATCCTTAATGGCATTCCAGAATATATCCGTCCATTCATTATCCATTTTCTGTGCAAATGCCATATAATACTTCATTTTACGACCCCGATAGGTTACTTCTTGATAAAATGAAGAACTATCCGGATTGGTTTTGCTCTTCATCCAGTTAATCAGGTCGGCCTTAAAATTTTCATACCCAGAAAGCTGTTTGCCTCGTGCATTCATTTTTATATACAAGTCTTCTGTCAACTTGTATTTATTCAACGGGAATGCGTAAAATTTCAGTTTTTCAAGTCTTGGTAAATATTTCTCGCTTTTTGAGTTCTCTGTTTTGTAGAGCGTATCTATATAGTCCATCATGGCAAACATAGCCTTGACAGTCGGATCCTTTTTATACTCTTTATAGTACCATGGACAGTTTTCAATAAGTAGCGAAGGTTTCTTGTTTCCAAGAATGATGCTCTTCATCTTATCATAGTCACAAATGCACTCGCAGAAAATTCGCGATGATGTACGGGTAAGGTAGGTGAACTTACTCAATAATTCAAGATGCGTTTTTCGTTCATCTGTTTCAATTGGTAATTCAAACATTCCTAAGTACCAGTACAGCAAAAATAATGTGGTAAGACGCTGCTGACCATCAAGAGGAATGTAGGCATATTCTTTCTCACGAGACTTTGGGATATGCCGTTCTTCAGCAGAACCGTAAATAAATTCCAATTCCATTTCTGCATTATCCTTTAATGCGTTGAATATGGATTTTAAGAACCTGCTACCAGTGTCGTTTATAATGGTCTCGTTTCCTTTATATTCCTTAACACGTCCTTGGGCATAGTCACGTTGAATCATTGGGATTTCAATCTTACTGACAACTCCCATGATTTCTTCCTCCGTGTCTGGATCAATACCAATATAAGTCTCTTTTGTCAAGAACTCTTTGAAACTATATTTTTCTTCCATGTTATTACTCCTCACTATTGGTGATGAACTCTTTTAATGTCTCTTTAATTTCATAAAGGTACTTTGAATGGTCACCTTTCGCTTTTGACCATATCGTTTTTGTTGTACCTTCTGTATCATAGTATTTAAGGAAAATATTCTTAGTACAGATGGGAATAAAGCATCCTTCTTTATCTTTGTTGATAATCTCCTTTCTCTTAGTCACAAATAGACTGTTACCATAACCGCGATTGATTTCTGCGTTAAGAAGGGTAAGATTTCCTATATTATTCTTTATTTCTTCATCTTCGTCAACATCCTCACCTGCTAGCCTGGCTAATCGAGATTTGATGCTAGGGAAGATATTATTGACAGTGTTTGATTTGAATCTCTCTATATCATCATAGAGCAATTCATCCTCCTCCTTGATGTTGATACGGAGGCCAGATAAATCCTCAAGAGCTGTATCAATCCACTTTACCTGTTCCTCTGCTTTCGTTATTTCATAGGTGGTAAAAGAGTTGATATGCTCAATATCCCATTTCTGCTTTTTGTAGAGATCAAAGGGGAAACGTATGTACCAATGTTCAGATTTAGAATTATGTATAATCATATACTGTATATTGAAAAGAAGCAGCAACTTTCTGATCATGTCTTTGTCTCTCACGTAACTAAGATCAAAGGAGACATCATTACCATCAAGTGTATAGTGTACATCTTTAACTATATCTCTAATTTTACCTTTAATTTCCTGCAAGAATTTATCTTTAGGCGAATTTTCATACATTGAATAAATATCAATAATTGTAACTCCGCAGGTTATAAGATAGCCTATGTAATGATAGTATACAGGATCGTCAAACCATTCTTTGAGAGCCGAGAAATAGTTTTGCACTACTTCCCAGCATTCTTTAACAGCATCATTAGAAAATTGTTTGAACATTTTAGCAAAGAAACGGAAGGTTTTGTATTCATCAGTTCCATATTGTTTATTAAACTTCTCGAGACATCCGTTTCCATTTGCACGGTTCAGCTCCTGATTGAACATCATGTCGAAGATGTATTCAATACGTGCAGGTTTGTTGCTTCCTTCTTTGTTTAGGAAATACCAGAAATCGTCATTTTGAAGAGCATACTCCATATTGTCCCATTCTTTGGCAATCTCAATTTGCCTTAACTCTTTGTTTGAGTCAAAATTACGACGACGAAGGAATAAAGCTTTAATAAGTTCTGCATTAGTCAGTGGAATCTTGCCCATGTTGATTCTGGTAAAAAGTTCGATAGCATCAGAACCACCTTTAACAGAATCGTTCACTTCATACCATATGACCTTTACCATAGTTCGGAAAACCGACATAATTTTGTTGCTGTCGAGTTCAGGATCACGTTCTTCATTAAACCAATCATGAATGTATTGATACGTGTTTACTACATGATATAAGTCGATATTGCTAAGTTTGTCCTTACCCTCACAATATGCAAGATTTGTGTTCTCGTCGATATAAATCTTGTCGATACATGTTTCTCTTGTTTCGTATTTGATATTTGGTTCCGGAATTTTATTCTTTCCAATAAACTGCTCGTTGAAATAGTGTAGGATGAGAGACAGGGTTGTTAGTCGTTGCTGACCATCAATAACTTCGTACCATTCTTCGCCATCTTCATTATCTATGTTAAATGTTTCAAGGTCATCATATGACAACTTGCGAACAACAACGGGCTGCAAACAATAATAATCTTGCTCTTCTCTATTTTCAGAAAAGTCAAGAATATCATCGAGAAGCTCTGTTACCTGTTGCTTTTCCCACCGGTAACCTCGTTGATAGGAAGGTATAAAGTAATTTCTCTTCGCTAGTTTATTTACAACTACTAATATGTCATTTATGTCCGCCATAACAATTGGTCTTTATTCATTTTCATTATATAACGCATTCTTACTCATCGCTCTTGCCATTTCCAATTGAAGATCTTCAGGAAAATCTTCACCTTTTATCACATAAGGAATAATACGAGCAAGCATATCTTCATCAATATTCCCAGCAGCTACATGCATGATAATAGCAGCCATGTGAGTCATAAATGTTGTTGCTGCCCAATAATAACCATTCTTATGCAGAAAGTAAACGCCAAGCGTAAGAGACATGCGTTTGTTTCCGTCAGAGAATAAGTGCCCCGTGCATATACGAGAAACCAAAAACGAAAGTTTTGATTCTAAGGTGGGATAAAATGTGTCATTTTGTATAAAATCTAACACGGATTCCAATCTGTCTTTGTCTCTTAACCCTGCAAAGCCACCACCACTTTCTTCTACAGTCTTACTATATACGTAAAGCAGTTCTTCCCATGTTATATACTGAATGTCATTCATTGCCGTCAGTCTTTAAGATCTTTAATACTTCCTTATTCTCTGGCAATGCCATAATAGCCTCGAAATCAAGAGACTTACTCCCAATAAAACGATCAAATTCTTCTGGCGTTACAGCCTTAAGGTATTCTGCAATATTACCATGAAAAACATCACGGAAGGCTAGGTCTCGGCTTGCCATTTTTTGTCTAGCGTCATAGATGTATGGCGTTTGAGATGGGTGATCTGCGAGATGCTTTGTTATTTCGCCTACTTCTACGACTGTAAGCTTTCTACCAAGACTTTTAGCTTTCATTGTAATTTCATAAGCCACTCCATTCTCAAAAGAAGATACACATTTTAATACTTCTGCATACAATGTACGTCGAACATTATCTTTCTCGCTTAAATCTAAAAGTCGTCTATATTCTTTGGCTTTTTCGCAGAATACAGCTTTATAAATATAATCCATGACCTGGGCATACTTGAAGTTCTTATGCCCATCAACGTGTTCCTTAATGGCATCTGTCAAATTCTTGTGATAGTTCTCTTCCTGAATCGCTGCAGGCAAATAATCACGGTCACGTCTATTAATATACTTTGTACCGCCACCTGTCTTTTCATTAATTGTAGCAATTACAATATCCAAGATACGAGTCCGAACCATCTTTGCTTTTTCACTTGAAGTGAGTAGCATTCCAATGTTTAGGAATGAACGAAAATCAAAGATGCCTAATGCCTTTGTCTTCTGACCGACATCAATGTCGGTCAGATGCCGCAACTTAAACTCTTTCAGAGGGTTACCCGTTAGTACTTTGTATCCATTTGAAACTAACTCTTCTTCGTTCGCTACCAGTTGACGTTCTATTGTTCTAACATCTACCTCATAAAAGTCGGCTACCATTTGCTTGGTAAGAATGAATTGACCATCGAACTCCAAAGCACTAACCCCAAGACCTTCTTTAATCCTAGGTAATGCGACCGAATTGTTTAGTATGTTCTGTCTGTCAAGTGCAGACGTTGTCAAATCCTTTGTCATTTCTCATATGTATTTTATTCTACTTCTAGAGCCTTCTTCGTGGCCCTTTCGGCGACAAAGATACACATTATTTTATTACGCGCACAAAAAAAAGGACGGTTTTTCACTATTTGTCGGCACAGATTTCCCACGCCAGAGCATTCAGGGTATTACACATCTCACGAGTAATGACAAGGCGGTTGTTGCGATGAGGGAAGGGAGAGAGGAGGAGCAGGCGGCCCTCGCTAACGCGCAGCCATTCTGGTCGCAAGCGCTTCATCGCCAGGCGATAGGGGTTCTCGGCCAAGTATCTCTTCATCGTTTCCAGCTGACCTTCATGCAGCAGGATGCTGTCGTTGAAGCCCCGCTCAAACAGGAGCCCCGCCTCGTGGCCAGTATGGCGGGGAGGCGCTACGGGTTGTGCTTGCTGCTGTGCCACAGCAACACTCGCGACGCCATGCAGCCGCCGGTATTCCTTGTTGCAAGCCTGCTTGAAGCCCAGAATCACCTTTCCCAAGCCTTCCGGCAAATGGTGCGTCACAAAGAGGATGCCGTGAAGATGATCTGGCATCAGCTGCAGGCCTATCAGCTCCACGCCGGGATGATAGTCGGGAATGGTAGCCCACACCTGACTCACAGCAGTCCCCAAAGCGGAAGGCACGATATGAGGGCCATCGGGAGCCAGACAGCCTGCACTCACATCGCCCTCCAAGCGACCCAATAGAGGGCGACGGCCCTCCACCACCAACGTCACCATATAGATGCGCCTGGCGCTGTAGTCGTTCTGCAGGGAACGCCGCTTCATAGAGGGCTTACATTCGCCCGCAAAAGCCTTATGTTGCTGATATCTTTCCCAATCCATTAGATTATATTGGAAGCCGAAATAGGGGCCCTTTCGAGTGCAAAGATACGATTAAGAAGGTGAAAAGCCAAATTTATTTGAACTTTTCTAAGCGGGAAAGACATAGCTGCGTTGAAAATTGGAAAAAGGGCTGTGCCATTGGGGAACGGCACAGCCCTTGAAAGGTGATCTTTAAAATGTTGTCTGAATGCGGGTTTAGAGGAACCACTTGACGTAGCAGAAGTCCTGGCGGTGGGGCAGCTGGTCGTTCTTGGGGAAGATGCGGTAAGCAATCTTGAACGAACCGGCGTTGCTGATGCTGTGGGTCACGTGGAAGGTGTAGAGGTTGCCTTCACGCTTCACGACCTCCAGGGGCTCTACGCTGTAGATGTGGTCTTCACCCTTCTTGTCGGTGGTGAGGGTGACGAGTTCCACGCCGATGGCGTTGTCGAGTCCGGCCTCGTCGATGGTGATGTTGATGTCGTACTTCGTACCGGCCTCAATCTGTCCGATGCGCAGTGGCTCGCCCTTCTCGGCGCTGACGACGCGCACGCTGTCCCAACGCTCTGCGACGGCCTCTTTCCAAAGTGCTATTTCCTTGGCCAGTGCGTTGTCGTTGGCCTGTAGCTTCTTGGAGCGTGCTGCAAGGGGATTGTAGAACTTGGTGTAGTAGTCGTCGAGCTGACGCTTCATAGTGTAGTGAGGCGCAATGAGAGCGATGGAGTTCTTGATGACCTGAATCCATGAGGGGCTGTATCCCTTGGAGTTACGAGCGTAGTAGGTAGGCATGATCTCGTTCTCCAGGAGGCCGTAGATCGTGGCAGCATCGAGCTGGTCTTGATAAGCCTGATTCTCATAGGTACGCTTCTCGGTGAGCGCCCATCCGGCACCTTCGCGATAGCCTTCGAGCCACCAGCCGTCGAGGACGCTGAGGTTGACAACGCCATTCATGAGAGCCTTTTCACCAGAGGTGCCGCTGGCCTCGAGGGGACGTGTCGGGGTGTTCATCCAGATGTCAACACCGGAGATGAGGCGGCGTGCGAGCTGCATGTCGTAGTTCTCGAGGAAGATAATCTTGCCGAGGAACTCGGGACGCTGCGAGATCTCATAGATTTTCTTGATGAGACCTTGGCCTGCGCCGTCTGCGGGGTGTGCCTTACCTGTGTAGAGGAACTGCACGGGATAGTTGGGATTGTTGACAATCTTGGAGAGACGCTCCAAATCGGTAAAGAGGAGGTGCGCACGCTTGTAGGTGGCGAAACGACGACCGAAGCCGATGAGGAGAGCATTGGGGTTAATCTTATCCATGAGGCTGACAACACGGCTGGGGTCGCCCTGATTCTTGAGCCAACTCTCGCGGAACTTCTGACGGATATACTCAACGAGCTTCGTCTTCAGAGCCATGCGTGTCTTCCAGATCTCAGCATCGGGGACATCATAGATGGCATGCCAAATCTTTTCGTTACTCTGGTCTGAAAGATGCGAAGCATCGAAGTGCTTGGCATAGAGCTGACGCCACTCGGTAGCGCACCATGTGGGGAAGTGCACGCCGTTGGTGACGTAGCCCACGTGGCTCTCCTCAGGGAAGTAGCCCTTCCAGATGTTCTGGAACATCTTCTTGGAGACCTCGCCGTGGAGCCAGCTGACGCCGTTGACCTCCTGACAGGTGTTGCAGGCGAAGGTGGACATGCAGAAGCGCTCTCCGTGGTCGTCGGGATTCTGACGGCCCATGCCGATGAACTCATCCCATGAGATGCCGAGCATCTGGGGATAGCCGCTCATGTACTTGCCGAAGAGGCCTTCGTCGAAGTAGTCGTGGCCTGCGGGCACGGGGGTGTGCACGGTGTAGAGCGAGGATGCGCGCACGAGTTCGAGCGCCTGGTTGAAGGTGAGGCCGCTCTGTACGTAATCCACGAGGCGCTGCACGTTGCAGAGTGCTGCGTGACCCTCGTTGCAGTGGTAGATGTCCTTCTTGATGCCGAGCTTCTTAAGGAGCAGCACGCCGCCGATGCCGAGCAGGATTTCCTGCTTCAGACGGTTCTCCCAGTCGCCGCCGTAGAGGGCGTGGGTAATGGGGCGGTCGTAGTCGCTGTTCATGTCATTGTCGGTGTCGAGCAGATAGAGCTTCACGCGGCCGACGTTGACGCGCCACACGTAGGCGTGTACCTTATAATTCATGTAGGGCACCTCGATGACCATGGGCTCGCCGTCCTTGTCCATCTGCTGTTCGATGGGGAGGCTGCCGAAGTTCTGGGCCTCGTAGTTGGCAATCTGCTGACCGTCCATGGAGAGGGTCTGCGTGAAGTAGCCGAAGCGATAGAGGAAGCCGACGGCGCACATATCAACGTTGGAGTCGGAAGCCTCCTTGATGTAGTCACCGGCGAGGATGCCGAGACCGCCGGAGTAGATCTTCAGCGACTGGTTCAGGCCGTACTCCATGCAGAGATAGGCTACGCTGGGACGATCGGTGCGGGGCTTCACGTCCATGTATTCGCGGAACTCCTTATAGGTGTCGTTCATGCGCTTGAGGATGTCCTTGTCCTTGGAGAGTTCTGAGAGGCGCTGGTAGCTGAGACGCTCCAGCAAGAGGACGGGGTTCTGGCCTACTTCCTCGTAGAGGACGGGGTCGAGCCGCGAGAAAAGACTGCGGGCACTGTGATTCCACGCCCACCACATGTTGTGGGCGAGTTCTCCCAACTTGTTCAGGGATTCGGGAATGTTACTCTTCACGGTAACCGGTTTCCACTGAGCCTCATTGGCGTTGCTTGCTTTAATCTTCATAAATCGTTATTTTTGGAAAAGTGTTTGGTTAAACTTGTTGTTTGTCAGAGGCTGGCGTTGCGCGCCTGTGCGTTGCGCAGGGCGAAGTCGTAAGCCTTATAATAAAAGGAAATGAAGTATCTCCATTGTGCTTTCTCAGCCAGTGCGGCAGCGGCCTTGCGGGCGACGGCCACCTCCTTGTCGGAGAGCTGGGAGAAGCCGATGATCTCATCGCGGATGCGGTCGGCCACTTCGTTGTAGTTGTAGTCGGAACGCAGGATCACCTCTACGCCGTCCTTGTCGAGATAGCAGGGCTGCGCGTTCTTGGGCTTGCGGCGCCCAGCGGGCTTCACGGCAGCAGCCTTCACATCGTTGGCCCAGAGGCCGAATCCCGCCAGCGTCGTGGTGATACAGGGCACCTTGAAGGCGACGCTCTCCAGGGGTGTGTAGCCCCAGGGCTCGTAGTAGGAGGGATAGACGGTGAGGTCGAGGCCGAGCAGGAGGTCGTAGTAGTGCAGGTTGAAGATGCCGTCGGCGCCATCCAGGTAGCAAGGCACGAACATGATCTTCACGCGGCTGGATTCACGGTTGGTGACGCCACAGCGCAAGAGCATCTGCGTAACCATATCACTGCCGGGCTCGTGGAGGTGATGGGTGATGAAAGGATTGGGCAGAGGGGAAGTGAAGGTTGAGGGTTGAGGGTTGAGGGTTGAGGGATGAGGGGTCTTCAGGCGGTCCTGCAGATCCTCACGGGGTCCTGCCTGCCAGGCGGGCACTTCTACGAGAGCGAGGACGGGGCGCTGGAGGCGGTCATCGTGGAGCGTGCGCACGAGGGCTTCGAGATACACGTCGATACCCTTGTTCTTCCACTCATAGCGGCCGCTGGTGGAGATGATCATCGTGTCATCGTCGAGGGTGGTGCCCATCAGGGCGTTGGCCACTTCGAGAATGCGTTGGCGCGCCTTGCGGCGACGGTTGACGAAGGTAACGCCCTTCGGCACGAAATCCATCTCGAAGCCGTTGGGCAGCACCACATCGGGCTGCTTGTCCAGGAGTTCGAGGCACTCGCGGGCGGT
>Ga0247609_10002697_pt1 | contig 18531 bp, 11 predicted proteins | sample 172DNAGHGlowgp2_FD_193487 | JGI IMG/M metagenome (GOLD analysis project Ga0247609, IMG submission 193487) | Sheep rumen microbial communities from Palmerston North, Manawatu-Wanganui, New Zealand - 1728 DNA GHGlow gp2 | ecosystem: Host-associated > Mammals > Digestive system > Stomach > Rumen ...
GGATTTGCAATCCACCAACATCACGCTTACGGGCAAAGTGGGTGTCAACATCGCCAACGAAAGCGACACCTATGCCCTTGCCGTCAACGGAGGCATCCTCACCAATGAGGTATTCATCAAGAAAGTGGAAGAATGGTATGACAATGTTTTTGCCAAGGACTACAAACTGTTGTCATTGAACGACTTGAAACGCTACATCAACGAGCATGGCCACCTGCCCGAGGTGCCTTCTGAAACTGAGGTGAAGGCTGAAGGCTACAATATGGCTGAGATGCAAAGTATCCTGTTGAAAAAGATCGAGGAATTGACGCTCTACACTTTGAAACAGCAGGAAGAGATCGAGATGCTCAAACAAACCATCGAGGAACTAAAAGGAAAGTGAGGCCGCCATGAGAAAAAGAACGCTTATATTGCTATTGCTGTTGGGAGGATTGCTTTCATCCTATTCCGTCTATGCACAAAACACCGTGAAATTCACTTATGACGAGTGTGGAAACCGCATAAAAAGGAGCATGCAACTCAGAAAGGTGGAAGAAAACAGCAAAAACGTCGAGTCCCAGAACGAATACGTCTCCTATGCCAACGACTCCATTGGAGCAGTTGCGGTCAGCCTTTTCCCAAACCCGACGGAAGGAAGAGTCAGGGTCTCGTTTTCCGAAAACGCCAATGCCACTATCGACGCGACACTGACAACTATCGGAGGCTCCGTCATAGAAAGGCAACGCTTTGTGGGCAACCAGCACGTGTTTGACCTATCCTCACAACCTGTGGGCATCTATCTCTTAAAGCTAATCTTCGGCAACGAAACACGCACTTGGAAAATAGTGAAACACTAAAAAAACAACGACATGAAAAAGACTTTACTTGCGGCAATAATATCACTTGCCTTGGTTGCCTATTCCTCTGCCCAAGAGCCCAGCAGAGGCACACACCAAGGAGAGACCTTTGAATTGGGAAACACCCTCCCTAACGACGAAGACCATACCTATACGGCAAGCAACTACATCAAGCTTTTGCCAGGTTTCAAGTCGAATCCCAATGATGAAAAGACGTCTTTGCTCAACTTGGGTCTCGACCCTTTAGGTATCTATCCACCTGATCAGGGTTACACCAACGGCTCGGGCAATGTGGTCGGTTCCTTGGGTGGAACGGTCAGCGTCGGTACGATGGGCGGCTTGAATTACACCATCCCCATCGATTTGCCAAAGGGCATTAACGGGATGCAGCCGAATGTGACCATCAACTACAACAACCAGGGTGGAAACGGTCTTCTCGGATGGTGCTGGGATTTGGGTGCATTCTCGAGCATCACAAGGACTGGACAGACCCTCTACCATGATGGACAAATGACTGGTGTAGACTTTACCAAAAACGACAGGTTCCTGCTTGACGGGCAAAGGCTTATCGTTGTTTCGGGTGCTTATGGCAGCGCTGGCTCCGAATACCGAACCGAAAACGATTGTATGTCAAGAATTCGCTTGATGGTTGATACACAGGCCTCATACAAAACATACTTCAAAGTATGGGACCGTTCAGGGAACATCTTGGAATATAAGGAGACCTTAGTTTCTCCCGACGAGAGCAAGGAAATCATGTGGATGTTAAGTAAAGTCACCGACCGCTACGGCAATTCCATGGTTTACCATTACGTGACATACAATGATACGGGTGAAAGCAGGCTTGACAACATAGAGTATACCCTCAATGAAGAGCAAGGCGTAGAAGCACAGTTCCAAGTAAAATTCAATTATTTTTCAAACCGTAAAGATTACGAACTATATTATGTAGGCGGTTGCCAATTGCTGCATCGCGACAGGCTTGAAAGCATCAAAGTCACACAAAAGAGTTCCAACAAGCCGCTTTCTTTATACGAATTCAAATATATCGAACAAATACCTACAATCACGAACGACATCTTCCAAAACCATCCTAACCGTATCTACTATATTTTGAAATCAATTGAATTGAAAGTTTATGATGAAGATTGTTCTTCTGAGATGGTCAGCACCACTATAAACTGGCAGGACACTATCAGCCCTTATGCAGTGGATCAGTATCAAGTATCCAATTCCGATATACTTGTGGATTTCCCTTTCATGGGTGATTTCAACGGTGACGGCTATACGGATTTGGCTATGGTGCCATACAAAAGCAACGGTGAGGACAACTATAGCGGCCCCGTCGATGTCAAAATCTTTCTGAACGATAGAAACCACGGCTTCACACGTGCCTCTTCATTTGACATGACGGTCGACGAAACCCTTGACTGGATATACATACTTGACATCGATGACGATGGCTTGGACGACATTGTTTTTTATTATTTTGAGGCCGTTGAAGACGACAATAAGGCATCTGATAATACTAAAGAAAAGACTACCATACGAATCTATAAGAACAGCGGCTACCATTTCTACTATAAAGACGAACTTGAGGTAAAAAACAAAGCTTTCGTTGTGACAGGTGATTTTGATGGGAATGGCACCGCTGATGTTGTTCTATTGGAACGAAAGAAGCGCGATGTATATCATTGGAACAATAGCATAATTCCTCCTTTTACTATAGAAAAGGTAACATATATAGAAAACATCTTTTGGATGGGATATCAAAACTCATCGTATCTAAGAAAAAGGCTCAACAGACAGTCTTTGAATAGAAAACTGGGACCAACATATGACGTTGTCTCGTTTGATTGCAACGGCGACCAAACCAACGAAGTGTTGTTGGTTGGCTTTGACGATGACTATTATACTAACTACGGCACAAAACTGGCCAGGTTTGACTTTAGCAATAGTAATGAAGGCATAGACATACTTGAAACATATACAGACCCAATGAGAGGCTATCCGTTTGATTGCCCTCATTCAAAATGGAGCAATATATTTCCTGGTGACTTTAATGGAGATGGGAAAACAGACCTTCTCTATAGTAATTGTGGCCAATGGTCTAGTTGCTGGCACATTTGGTTTTCTAACGGGAATACTATGAATCGGCCTCTCTTCGTAGACAACAACGACAATAGCCTCTATGACCATCAAGGGTTGCCTAATTTAGATACTTATACCAACCTCTTTCCTCCATCGCTTTCACAAATGGGTATTGTTTATGACAATCACAATCTCATGTTCTCAGTGGCCGATTTTGATGGTGACGGCTGTACGGATGTATGCTTTTCATATGGGTCAAATAGATATTTATTTATAGCTTCAAAAATCAAGGCGGATTTAGATGGGCAATCCGTAACTTTTAGAAAACGCCAAAAACTTGACATCTTATTCAATTTCAAGAGTCAATACACCCATGTAGGCAATTTTATAGGCCGAGACAATTTCTCTATGCTCGAATCAATAAGCAACAACGCCTACATTATAGCCCCAGCATCCGTGAACCGTTACAATTCCGTTGAATCCATTACCGATGGCTTGGGCAACACCACTTCTTTCACTTACGACTATCTCATGCCTAAAAATGAAAATAACGACGACAACTTTTATTCTTTCAATTATCACATCGAAGACCAATACGGCGTTCGCCCCATACCTGTTCCAACCTTGGCCCTAAAGACTTACAAAGTTGAGGGCATCAACGGAAGCAGCATCATTTCCAAGTATTCCTATTCACAAGCCAGGTTCCATAAAAAAGGGCATGGATTCATTGGCTTCAAAAGCGCAACGACAGAAACTTACAGAAACAGCCTGACAACGTGGAAGAGCCGAAAAACCACATGGTACAACGGTGAGGTTTTAAGCAGCCATGGCATGCTACTCCCCGTTCGAGAAGAAAGTTACATCAATTGTGACGGAAACGCTCACCTGATAGGAGAAACTCACTACGAGTTCGATAAGGTCATCCTTGCAAGCAATAACACCAATTTAGTCGTCTGTCCTGCATTGAGGGCTTTAAAAGAGGACACTTATAGCATGGACGATGGACACAACCTAATAAAAACGGTGGTAACCAAATATGACTATGATTACAACACAGACAACACATACACCACCACCTACGGCTGTACCAAGACCTCACAAACGATAACAGGATATGAGAACGGGCAAAGCCATGTCGAACTGGTGACCCAGACAACGACAGCCCAAACCACCATCCCAAACAATTGGATTCTCAACAGGCCCGATGAAGAGAAAACCATCCTTACCCGTAACAACGAATCAACGGCATCTTTCATAAAGTATGAATACGACTCCGACAACACCTATCAACCTAACAAAGTGACGGTCTATCCCAACGATGGAAGCCAGTTGACAGACCGGCTAACCACAGTCACCCATTACAGTTATGACGAGTTCGGAAATGCCACCGACGTTGTCACCGAAGCGCCGTTTGGACAATATGGCGAACAACCTAGGTCGGTACATTATCAATACGGAAGCAATTACCAGCACCGCCTTATGACGAAGGAGATACATGGTGAAGAAACCGATGGCTATTATACCATCTACAAATATGACTTCCACGACCGCCAAAGAGCCGTCATCGACTGCAATGGGAAAACCATAGAATATGAAAACAGTCCTCTAGTAACCATACAAAAAACTTTCCCAATCGATGGCACCGAACAAAGAACGGTGACACTATGGGCTGCCGACTCGCCTTATAAGCCCGAAGGCGCTTCCTATTACTCTTGGAGCAAGAAGACGGGCGGCGTAACTACCATGACGTTCTATCACAAGACCGGCCTCGAATTGCGCAATGTCACCTTTGACTTTGACGGAAACCCTATTTTTGCCGACAAGAGATACAATGACTTGGGATTGCTAGAGCAAGAATCGGCACCCTATAAGCAGGGAGAATCAGAAGACAACATACAATGGACGACTTATGCCTACGACAACCTCGATAGGTTGGAAAGAACGCTATATCCCGACGGCACCGAAAACCGAACGGAATATCACGGCTTGAAGACCATTTCAACGGTTGTCCCACACGAAGGCAGCCCGCAAAAGAGCGTCGCCATACTGAACGCCATGGGATGGCCAAAGCAGAAAATAGATGCTTACGACACACAGCATCCGACAAGCGTCCACTATGAGTATTATCCCGACGGAAACCTGAAATGGACACGCATCAACGATGACGAAACAACCAAAATACGGCTTGAATACGACCATGCAGGCAACCGCACTTTATTGCACGACCCAGACTATTGCATTGAAAAGAAAGACCTGATTAGCGTATACAACGCTTTTGGTGAGGAAGTCAGTACCACAACACCCAGAGACCTTACCTCCACATACCTTTATGACCAATTCGGACGCATGACGCTAAGAACCGAGAATGAGCCTTTGGTGGGTGGCGGAACCGAAAGCAGGACCACCGTTTGGACTTATAATGAAGATGCCGCATCAGGCAAGAAGGGACTGTTGCACACCATCGCCTATCCCGGACAAACCATTACCTATTCATACGATGACTGCCAACGGGTGAGGAAAGAGGTTGCGGAGTTTGATTCAGGCGAGTCCTACATCACCCGTTACACCTACGATGAAGCAGCACGCAAAGCCCATGTCTTGTATCCCTCGGGATATTACGTGCATTACCATTACAACGACATCGGACACTTCAGAAGCATCACCGACAGCAACGGCAACGAAATCTATCGCACCGAAAAAACCACTCCTTTAGGGCAAACCGAGCGTTTTGTCATGGCTGGCAACATCGTAAGCACACGTGAATACCACCCTGAAAAACACACACTTACGCATATTCACACCGCCAAAGGCGAAAATATTTTGCAAAATCTTCGCTACGATTACGATGGATTTGGTAATTTAGCCTTCCGTAAAGACGAAACACGACACTTGGAAGAGCATTTTGAATATGACCACCTTAACCGCCTGAAGGTAATCAAGCGAGGCATCATGATAACGGGCACAATGGAATATGACCCGTATGGGCGCATGACGAAGAAGGTGTCGGACAACACGATCATTTTCTCCGATGCCCGGTACGACATCAACACCAAGCCCCATGCCATTGACGAAGCCTCGTGCGGGTTCGGTGTTATCCCTGAGGAGGAACAAAACATAACCTACACCTGTTTCGACAAGGTGAAAACCATCACCGAGGGCGGCAATACGCTTGTCTACACCTACGGCTACGACCGGCAGCGCATCTTCATGGAAGAACACGCCAACGGCATCGACCGCACCAAACGCTATGTGGGCAGCTGCGAGTTCATTACAAAGACCGAGAATAACGTTACAACAGCATCCACTCTCACCTATCTTACCAGTCCGACAGGTGTCTTTGCCGTGGTTGTAACCAATGCAGACGGCAAGCACTATTTGCATTATATCCTGAAGGATCATCTTGGTTCTTGGACCACCATCACCGACAGCGAGGGGGTTGTTGAACAAGAGCTGAGTTATGATGCCTGGGGCAACCTTCGTGACCCCAACACCTGGATACGCCTCTGGTCTGACCCGATATACGAAGAGCCTATGTTTGACCGAGGCTACACGGGCCACGAACACATGATGGCTTTCGGCCTGATTAACATGAACGGCCGTTGTTATGACCCCATGATGTCGTCGTTCCTCTCGGTGGATGCATACGTGCAAAGCCCCGACAACTCACAGAACTTCAACCGCTACGCCTACTGCCTGAACAACCCGCTGAAATACATTGACCCGAGTGGATGGGTGGTGTTAGGAGGGGGCATGGGGTCCCACACAACAGGTGCAGTTGAATGGGGCACCAATTATGCGCCTGTTTACGAGCCAAGAGATTTGTATTCTCCTTTTGCAAGGGGAGAAGCGGCTATGGCTTTATTGACATCATATAGAGTTGGGAATTGTTTTATTCCTGTTTTCTTGGAAGGTGGCGGTGGCGGTTGTAGTAATAGCGGAGAGGGGGATGGAGATGATAAATACGTTTTTGGGTACGGAACCCCCAATGCTGTAAAAGTAATGGGTCCTGGCGCATGTGTATTTGCTTCATTAGGCGAAATTTGTAAAAGGCTGGGAAAAATGAGCATGAAACCGAAAAATTGGAAGGACAAAGAGGTGGAGTATTATAACATGAAAAATGCAGGAAGTAAAGAAGACGAAAACAACCATGGATATAACTCTAACAATCTAGTTGATTTTGTGCAATGGGTTAGTACAGAGGAGAATTTAGACATTTGTATTCAGCAAATAGACATACCCAAAATTGCCGATCTTGACCCCGTTCACAGCCAAGTATTAATTATTATGGGTATTGAAGACAATAATTTAATTGAAAGAAACGGCGGCGAATCAGGACATGCTGCTGTCGTTAACACTTTTCTTATGAAAAATGACGGTTCAATAAAAATGACATTTGGAGATCCTTCACCTCAAAGAATATTGCCTTTGCGATATGAAAACAAATTTGCTATTGGTTGGCCCGAAGGCCTTTCAGGATGGAATTTTTATAGTATCACAATCTTTAAGCCATGAAAAAAATTATATTATTATTACTCATTACTTCGTTTTGTTTCTCCTGTGCAGTTCAAAAACCTCGAGGATTGTATTATGATGAAAAATCGGGTTGCATGGCATGTGTTCATAATGACAGCATAGCAATAGGATATAAAAGGAATCCTTCAGAAAAGTTTTTATTATATTATTATGGTAAATATACCCTTGAACAGAACCATGTAGTCCTTTCTAATAATGATCTCAGGTATAACAATATGATTATTGAAAAGAAATATACGGATTATCCTGGAATCGAAATACAACTTTATGAACAACAAGAACTAATTGTTTTTGGCCAGACAAATAAACATGATTCAATATACTACCAATTAGCAAATCGTTGTGAGGTATATTTAGATTTCGACCCTTTCTATCAAAGTATTTTTACTAGAAAGAGCAAACAAAAAGCTATTACAACAGATAATGGCCTTATCCAAATACCCATGGACACACTAACAATCAAAAAAGATAATACGGTTGACTTCTTTATCCTTGGTTGTGCCAACTTCTTCTCAGAAGTGAAAATAACACCCTCGCCACATATTCGTTATGTAATCAAACAGAAATCATTGTACCATAGGCCAATGGTTCCACAAGAAGTTCCTATTGTTTTTAATTCCAAAAAGAACCAAATTGGAATAACGGAGAACAGCACTATTAATGATGAGCAATATAGAACATTTCAGCTGAAGCATGTCGGAAAAGCAGATTCCTGTTTAGGAGAACTCCGCAAAAGGTATCCTGATTTGTAACCACCCTTTCCTCTCGGAAGATATGAGTTTCCCGAAAGGAAAGGGCTTTTTCACGCGAAGGCTTGCATATCAGAAAACTATCCATTATCTTTGCCTCCGAAAACCAGCTTGTTATGGTAAGCCATGAAACATATTGGTCCACCATCACCGACTGCAACGGCGCAGTTTTTTCATAAGTATTGCATTTTTTCCCCGCTGCGGTTGCCGTGGCGGGTTTTTTTTTATTTTTGTCCACGAAACCAACAGCAAACCCATATCATCCTGCAAGGAGATATACCTTATTCACTCGGGAGATATGGGGTTCCCGAGAGGACAAGGCTATTTTGCACCACAAATTATATTATTTCGAGATACAAGGAGAAGTAAGATGTCTAAATATTCCTCTCCCGCCACTGCTGGCTGAACGACTTAGAGGCAAACTCGGGCATAGGTCGGCTGTCGCCCCATAACGGTGCCAACAGACGCTTGATTTCCAGTTTCTTCAAGAATGAAGGACTGTCCATCTTCTTGCGCGACTTGCAGTGCCATATCATTGTCTTTAACAAAGTGTCGAAGCGGGCGCTGCCCGTCTTTTCTGTAATGGCGAGGTGCCTGTTTTCTATGATGAGGTCGTCCAATGGGATCTTCACTGGACAAATCTCCACACACTTGCCGCAGAGTGAACAAGCCGCATTGAGGTGGTTATATTCTTCCAAGCCTTCCATCAGCGGCGTCATCACAGTGCCCACAGGACCGATGTGCTTGGTGCCATAGGCATAACCACCGATGTTTTTATACACCGGACAAACACTCACGCAAGCCCCGCAATGGATGCACGACATCACCTTGCGCTGCTTTTCGTGCGAAAGCAGTTCTGAGCGGTTGTTGTCGAGCAAAATCACATACATCTGCTCGGGACCGTTGCCTTGCTGCGCCGGACCAAAAGTAATCGTATTGCACGCCGCCATGCTTTGTCCGTTGGCATGCAACGAAAGCAGCGGCAACAACACACTCAAGTCGTCCATGGTGGGAATCATCTTGGCAATGCCAGCCACCACGATATGAATTCTAGCCTTCGAAGTGGATTTCAGTATGTTGCCTTCGTTTTCGGTAAGCACTACGCCACCAGAATCCGAAATCAAGAAGTTGGCACCAGTAACACAAATCGGGATATCTTGGCTCTCAACGGCAACCTCGTGACGCACAAAATTGACCATCTGCTTGACGGAACTGTCGGGTTTCAACTTGAAATTCTTCGTCAGGATGGCGTTGTTTTCTTCCTTCGAAAGATGTATCGAAGGCGAAAGCGGATGATACGACTTTTGTTTGGACATGTGCAACACGAAACGACCAATCTCGGTTTCCACCACACGGATGTTTTTGCGCGCCAAGAAGCCATTCAATTCGATTTCGTCGAGCACAGTGGAGTTGGAACGCGTGATGGCATTGGCTTTTTCCTTGCGGATGAGGTCAAAGATCATCGTCAAGGCATCGTCGGCATTACGTGCCCACAACACCTTGCCGCCATTTTCGGTGAAATGCGTCTCAAAGTCGACCAACAACTTCTCCAAACCCAGCAGCGACTTGTTGCGCAGGGTGTAGGCACGTTGTTTTTCAAGGTCGAGATTGCGGTAATTCACCTTGCCTTTGGCAAAATTATGCTCATAACAGCCCGTGCTGTAGTTGATTTTCTGCCAATGCTCCTCGTCGAAAGCCGTCTCGCAGCCTTGCCTGAATATGGTTTTAGGTTCACTCATCGTCATAGTTCGTATGATTCAATCTTCTCCACCCTTCTTGTGTGGCGACCGCCTTCAAAATCGGTGTTTAGGAACGCCTGCACCATCTCCCAAGCCAGTTCGTTGGGAATGAAACGACCCGGCAAGGCAAGGATATTGGCATCGTTGTGCTGACGCGCCAACTTGGCCAACTCCACATTCCAGCATAAGGCCGCCCTCACATTATGATGATGGTTGGCCGTCATCTGAGCACCATTGCCACTACCACAAAGGATGATACCCAAAGGATAAATGCCGGCAGCGATGGCCGACGCCAAAGGATGGATGAAATCGGGATAGTCGACACTCTCGTTACTATAGGTGCCAAAATCGTCGACAGTGTAGCCGGCTTCATTTAATTTTTCAATCAAAAACTGCTTCATCTCGAAGCCGCCATGGTCACTTGCTATGGGTATGATACGTTCCATTTTTCCGTTGTTGATAAAAGACGTCGCAAAATTACGCATTTTCGTTGTTCGACATCTTTAGAACACACTATTTCTGAACGATTTACCCGCTTATAATTATTCAACATTTTTACAGTAAAATTCTTATAATCAATATATTATAAGTTATCAACAGTATTATTGTTGAAAACTTTTTGATTCAAGTGTATAAAAAACGGGGCACTTTTAATCAACAGTTCCCAACCAGAAAAATAGTCAAAAATGAACATATTTTCAAAAAATTGAACCTCATTTTACCCATTTTTTCGCGTTTCATCGGATAAACGAAAAGGAATAAATCGGACTGAAAAATAACCTCTTAAATTTTTCCGAAAATACCTCCTCAAACTGAAAACCATTAATGCAAGAACTTTATTGAAAAGTTTTCAACCAATTCACAAGCATATCAACATCCATATCATTTTTTTTAAAATTAATCCCTAAAATCTAAATATTGAAATATTGATATTTTGAAGTGTTCATAACTTCGCGGCGAATTGTTGAGAATTGAAAATTGGGTGTCTCTATTCCAATTAAATTGTCTAATTTTGACCCGAATTTAGAAATGAAAATGAAGCGAGTTTTAAGCGTTATATCTTTGTTTTTCATTGGTTTGTTGTTCAGTACCGCATTGTTTTCGCAGACTGAATACAAGACATTTACCTATCCTAGTGGCCAGATTGCGAGCGAAGGAATGCTTCGCGACGGTCGCCCCGATGGGCTTTGGAAGACCTATTACGAAAGCGGTCAGCTGAAGTCGATAGGCAAGCGCACCGATTTTCTTTTGGATAGCACCTGGGTGTTTTTGCAGGAGAATGGCGACACAAGTTTGGTTATCAACTACAAGAAAGACTTGAAAAACGGACCGCGTTTCACCTATAGTGAAACTGAGGTGACGATGGAGCCTTTTGTCAATGATGTGAGGCAAGGCGAAGGAAAAAGATACGACAAAAAAGGTCGTGTGCTTCAGACGATGAACTTTGTCAATGGCTTGGAAGAAGGCATATCGCCTGTTTTCGACACGACTGGACTGCTGCGTGAGATCGTGACGTACCGCAAGGGTTTCGTGATGACGCGCGAGGCCTTGAACCGCTATGATCATGAAGGAAAGAAACATGGCTATTGGAAGACTTTCTTCGCCGACTGGAGCGTACATACGGAGTGTTACTATAAACACGGGCTTCGCGATGGATTCTACAAAGAATATGACGAAAAAGGCAACTTGAAGAAAATCACGAAGTATGTGAATGATGTGGAGCAAGTGCTGGAAGGCGATATGAAACCGCTTATCGTGCAGCATGAGTATTATCCCAATGGCAAGGTGAAGCGCGAGGCCTCTTTCCGCGATGGAAAAAAGGAAGGCGTTTGGCGCGAATTTGACGAAAATGGCAATGTGATTAATTCGCAGACTTACCAAAAAGATGTTTTGGTGGGACAAGGCATAGTGGACACTGATGGCAAGCGCCGTGGCTTGTTCAAGGAGTTTTATCCCGACAACAGTTTGCGTGCGGAGGGTGTTTTCGTTGACGGACAACGCTCAGGTGAATGGAAGTTTTATTACAATAGTGGTCAGATTCAGGAAGTTGGCAACTACAAGGAAGGTCAGCCCGACGGACCTTGGACTTGGTACTATGACAACGGCAAGAAGCAGATTGAAGAACAGTTTTACAAAGGTCAAGTCAATGGCCCTTACACGGAATACGACACTAAAGGAAATGTCATCGTGAAAGGAACCTATTTCGACGGCATGAAAAACGGCAAGTGGACAGAAGAGATTGGTGACATGCGTACCGAGGGAGAATACCGCAACGACAAGCAGGTAGGGGAGTGGATGTCGTATTACGACAATGGCAAGATGGCTTTTCGTGGTACCTTTAATGCAGGTTATCCCGATGGAGAACATTACTTCTACTATGACAACGGCAAGCTGCGCGAGATACAGAGCTATGCTGCTGGCGTTAAACATGGCGACTGGAAGAAATACCTTGACACAGGTGAGTTGTATTTCACCGTCACTTACGATCAGGGCAAGGAAGTGAAGTATGACGGTGAGGCTTTGGATGAGAATGAAATAATCAGGGAATGAAGCAGATACCTTATTTACATAAAGGGTCAAAAATCGCTATTGCGGCCCCTGCCCGGATGGTGACACCCGATGAGATGCAATATGCCATCAACTGGCTGAAAGAGAAGGGTTTTATTCCTGTTTTCAACGACAGACTCTTTGCCCAGCATTATATCTTTGCCGGTGACGATGATTATCGTGCCTCAGTATTTCAGGAGTATCTTGACAATGAAGATATTGAAGCCATCTGGCTGGCCCGTGGGGGCTATGGCAGCATTCGTATTATCGACAAGCTGGACTTCACCAAGTTCTTACAACATCCCAAGTGGATTGTAGGCTTCAGTGACGGCACGGTGCTTCATGGAAAACTGAATCGTTTGGGAGTACCGAGTCTGCACGCCGCCATGCCTTTCTATTTTGAAAACAAGACCCCGAAAGCCAAACACGCCTTGTTTGATGCGCTTTTAGGCAAGCCCTTGAAATATGAGTTTTCTTACAATCCTTTGAACAAAACTGGGGTGATGGAAGGCGAAATCGTAGGTGGCAATCTGTCAGTTTTGTACGGCATGATGGGCTCCAACACCTTTCCTGAAGTGGATGGAAAGATACTTTTCATAGAAGAGGTGGATGAATATATCTATCACATAGACAGAATGATGCATGCCTTGAAGCGGGCAGGAAAACTGGATTATTTGAAAGGTCTCATCGTTGGTGGCCTGACCAAAATACACGACAACTCACATCCCTTTGGGATGACAGCGGAACAGGTCATCGCCGAGGCCGTGGCAGAATATGGTTATCCTGTATGTTTCGGTTTCCCTGCCGGACATTTTGACGACAACCGACCAGTGTTTTTCGGTCAGTTATCGAAGATGGAAGTCACTGAAAAATCGTCATTTTTTATTGGCAATTTTGTCCATTGACTTAAGGATTTCCTTCAGCATTTCCGGTTTGGTCAAGTTGAGCCAGTCACATAAGGTGATACCCATATATTTGGCGGTCTTTTTCCAGCTCCCCTTGTGGTCTTTCTTGAGCGAGAAGATATAGGAATTGCTGGTGCCGAGTAACACTTCCTTCAAGGCGCAGACCTTATAGACAATCTCATTGTAAAGGCTTTCGCTAGTCACGCCAGTCTTGCATTCGATGACAAACAGTTTGTTGCCTTTCATGAAGCACACATCCAGTTCGTTGTTGTGTTTGATGATGCCGTTGGAGATGTGCACTCCCATGGCGATGTCGTCGGGTTGCAGCACATTTTTGATCAAGGCATAGACATATTCCTCAAACCAACCGCCTGTAAGGTATTCGATTTCATTATTTTGCAATGATCCTTTACGTTCGGGAATGAAGCCTATGTAATTCAAGAACTTGCTTAAGTTGGGAATGGAAGTCATATATTCCTTATGTGGATTTTCCACTTCAGGGATGAGGAGGAACTTCCAGTTGCGGTATTTCTCACGCAGGGTTTCCATCACTTGATAGTCGCCTTGACCAAAGAGGTTTTGCGAAAACATGGTAAACAAATGCTGTGAAAAAGCAGTATCTTTCACTTGTTGTCGAGGTTCATCTACATCGCTTTGGAGACCATAAAGGCCAAAATATTCCTTTAGTGTCATGCGGTGCTTGATGGGGAACACTTCATCGTCGTCGTCATAGATGCTATGGTCGAAAATGGTTTTGACTATCAGGTTTTCACGGGTTTGTGTGTAGAAAAACAAGGTGTTGTATTCTTCAAAGACATGTTGCACCGACAGGGTCATATAACGGTTGCCGCCAGCGAGGTTGAGATAATATTGTTTGTTGGGTATCAGTTCGCCCTTGATGGTACGGCAGATGCGCTCATATAGGAACTTGTCTTCATAACGCTTCACGATGATGCGTTTCACATAGTTATCATCCACTTCGAGTTGTCGGGTCAGAAGTTGGATGCAGTCGGCTTCTTCTTCAGCGGAGATGAATAGCAATTCGTCGCCGTCTTCGTAGTATTCTTTTGTGAACAGATAAGCTGGCAGCGGGTTGTTTTTGTCTATGATGTTGACGATAGTTTTTGACATAGTATGATAGATTTGAATATTTATTCCACCACGATTTTCTTCATTGCGTCACCCAATTTCACAATATACATGCCTTGGGGTAAATCGAAGAATTCCATGCCATCGATTTCTTTGATGAGCAAGGTCTGACCCAACATGTTCGTGATGGCCATTTTACCGGTACCTTCCACCATGACACGTCCTTGAGCGGGATTGGGTGCCACCACAAAAGTAGTGTTTGGTGACTCGTCAACGGCATCATAGCCGATGAAAGGAATGAAGGTCACCAAGCCAAGACTCGGGTTGTCAAGTTGGTGGAAGATATGGTCTTCCACTTGTGCTTCGCTCGTTGTTCCCCAGTCGTTGCCGATGGCCATGATGTCGCAAGCGGTATTGTTGTAAAGGTCGTAAATGATGCTACCGTTGCCGTTATCGTGGATTTGGTTGTTACCCCAATCGTCTTCGGTGCCCAAGTTGACATCAGCGGCATTGATGACTGTGATACCCCAAAGGTTACCTGTAATGATGTTGTTGCGAATAATAGCCTTGTTGTTTCCGTCAATGCCGTAGATGCTGATGCCGCTACCGCCGTTCATCGGGTCGGGCTCGTTGTTATTGTCGATAAACTGGTTGTTATCGATGACGGAAGAAATGGTCATTCCTTGTTGGTTATAGCCATAACGGCCATAGGTAACGATGTTGTCTTTCAGCAAAACCTTTGTAAAGCCTGTGCCCAAAAGGTCGGCTACGGAGATGCCACCCACATGCCATGAGGCCCAGTGGTCGTCGATTTCGTTACCTACGATGCGGATGGTGTCTTCACCGCCAGGACCGAGGTTGATTTGCGGAGTGTTGGCTCCATTGACATCGGCGTTGGCGTCGAACGAGCAATTCAAGATTTGAGGTGAACTCTGTCCATTGGCAGGTGAGACGATAGCGGCACCCTCGTTCATCATAAAGAAACAGTTGTTGATGACAGGGTCACAGTTTTGGATATCAAGCACGCCGCTGCAATAGCCTCTGTTGAAATACACAAACTTCACATCGTCGAAAGTCACTTCCGATTCGATGACTTTGATGCCAGCACCATCGGAGAAATACATGGTCTTGAGGTTACAGCCCGTGGCGTTTTCGAAACGCATGCTGAAATGCTCTGTCTCGTTGAGGCCATAGATCCTGACACGGTTAGTATTTGTGCAAACCATGGAGCCATGTATCGTGATGAGCACCTCTGCGGCGTCGACTCTCGACACCTGGTTATCGATTTTCAAGACGTCATTTTCCGAAATCGTCAGGTCGGCATTGATAAGGAAGCCATCAGGACCAATGGTGACGGTGCCATCAGAGACTTCAACGAGATCGGGAAAAGTGTAGGTTGTGCCGTTGCCTGGACTCACCCATTGGGCGTTCAGCATAGGGATGACGGCAAAAAACAAGGCTAAAAACAGGGTCTTTTTTTTCATCATTTAAAACTTTAGAAAAACAAACTACAAAGATACATATTTTCGGGAAATTGAAACAAAACACGTTGAAACTAAGATCCGACGGCATGTTCACCCGCATGGTATTGGAAGAAGTTGTTGGTGTCATCAACACGTACGAACTGAAGTGAGTAATTGCTTAAACGTAATAGTAGTTGCCCAAAATACGGGCAAACCATTTCGCAGGCAATAGTCGTTTCAACAACACCGAAAGTCGTTGCTCGAAAGAAGCGATGACATAGCCATTGCGAGGGTGCTTCTTTTTGATGATTTCACTGATTTTGCGCGCCAAAACAACAGGTTTTAATCCTCCCCTCTCATCGTGTTCCACCTTCTCGATGGCGGTTTTATAAGCTGGATAGGCTTGTAAGACAGCCTCATCTGTTGCCTTTTTGCGGCTACCAGTGAATCCTGTGGCAAAATCGCCTGGCCGCAGCACCACCACTTGTATTCCGAAGGACTGAGTCTCCAAACGCAAGGCCTCGCAATAGCCTTCGATGGCAAACTTGCTTGCGGAATAGAACCCTTGGAAAGGAAGGCCCATCAGTCCGCCGATGGAACTCAGGGCTATGATTTTGCCTGAGCCTTGTTTTCGCATGTGAGGCAAGACAGCATCCACGCAATGCACCAACCCCAAGAAGTTGGTATCCATCTGATCACGTATTTCCTCTTCACTGGCAAACTCCAACGGGCCTCCGATACCCATGCCCGCGTTGTTGACCAACACATCGATACGGCCTTCTTTATCAATAATGTCGGCAACGGCTTTTTCTACCGTTTCGCGGTCACGGATATCCAATTTGAGATAACGTACTTGAGGCAAAGGATCCACGTCGCGGCGCACCGTACCATAAACAATATGTCCTTCTTGCGAGAGCAACCGTGCCGTTTCGAGGCCGAAGCCTGATGAAATGCCTGTGATGAAGACGATCATAAGGCTATGACTCCTGCTTCTTTAAAGGCTTTTGTGATCTTGTCAATTGCTTCGTCCACCTGGCTGAAAGTATGGGTGGCCATCAAGGCAAAACGAATCAGCACGTCGTTTTCGGGAACGGCGGGTGCAATGACGGGGGTGACAAACACGCCGTCGTCCAACAACCTGTTACACAGCCAAAATGCCTTCTCTGAATTTCGAACAAACAAAGGGATAATCGGTGTTTCGCTATGCCCCGTGTCGAAGCCGCGCTCCTGGAACTGCTTGCGGGCGTAGTTGCTCACGTCCCAGAGGTGCTGGATGCGTTCAGGCTCTTCCAGCATGATGTCGATGGCTTTGCTCACAGAGGCCACATTGGCGGGCGGCATGCTGGCGCTGAAAATCAGAGAGCGGGCGTTATGCTTCAAATAGTTGATGATGTCGAAGTCGGCGGCGATGAAACCACCCAACGAGCCGAACGATTTGGAGAAGGTGCCCATGATGAGGTCCACCTTGTCGGTAAGCCCGAAATGATCCGCTGTGCCACGACCTTGATGTCCCAACACTCCCAAGGCATGGGCATCGTCCATCATGATGTCGGCATCATATTGTTCCGCTAGTTCCACCATACGGGGCAAGGGAACTATGTCGCCTTCCATGGAGAAGACGCCGTCGGCCACGATGAGTTTCATGGCTTCGGGAGCGCAGTTTTTCAGTTTGGCTTCGAGGCTGTCCATATCGTTGTGGTTGTATTTCCACACCTTGCCAAACGACAACCGGCTGCCTTCGATGATGGAGGCATGGTCGAGGTTGTCCAAAAGGAGATAATCGTTGCGTCCGCATAGTGCCGAAACCACGCCGAGGTTGACTTGGAATCCTGTGCTGAAGCAAACGGAGGCCTCTTTACCGACCAACTTGGCCAGTTTTTCTTCCAGTGCCACATGGATGTCAAGAGTACCGTTGAGGAACCTTGAGCCAGAACAACTTGTGCCATATTTCTTCACAGCCTCTATGGCGGCTTCTTTCAGTCGCGGGTCGTTGGCAAGGCCAAGATAGCTGTTGGAGCCGAACATCAGCACGTCCTTACCCTTGATTTTCACTACGGTGCTTTGCTCCGACTCGATGGGCTTATAATAAGGGTAGATGCCTTTCGCCTGAGCTTCTTGCGGCGCAGTGTATTTGGCACAATTATGTCTTAATATATTGGTTTTCATACAAAAATCACTTCTTAATTGCAGCAATACCTGGCAGTTCCTTACCTTCGATGGCTTCAAGCAAGGCGCCGCCCCCAGTACTGACGTAGCTCACGCGGTCAGCCAGGCCGAACTTGTTGATGCAGCTCACGCTGTCGCCGCCGCCAATGAGCGAGTAGGCTCCGTTCTTCTCGGTGGCTTCCACGATGGCTTCGGCCAAGGCACGCGAGCCTTCGGCAAACTTGTCGAACTCAAACACGCCGCAGGGACCGTTCCAAAGGATGGTCTTCGACTGTTTGATGATGCCAGCGTAGAACTTGCGGCTCTCGGGACCGCAGTCCATGCCTTCCCAGCCGTCGGGCACGTTCATCGGGTCGACGACCATGGTGTTGGCATCGTTCGAGAACTTGTCGCCTGCCACCACGTCGAACGAG
>Ga0247609_10002699_pt1 | contig 18515 bp, 10 predicted proteins | sample 172DNAGHGlowgp2_FD_193487 | JGI IMG/M metagenome (GOLD analysis project Ga0247609, IMG submission 193487) | Sheep rumen microbial communities from Palmerston North, Manawatu-Wanganui, New Zealand - 1728 DNA GHGlow gp2 | ecosystem: Host-associated > Mammals > Digestive system > Stomach > Rumen ...
ATCCATTGTTTATTCATTTATATAGTATATAACCAAAAATCATTTTGGATTAGTCTTAATAAAATATATCTTAGTCAATTCATCAAAAAATCCACCAACAAACGACATGATTTGCGATATCATCAATCTATAATAAACTAGATCTTCTTCTAATAAACTATGATCTAATATATAATTAGGATTAGATAATCTGCCATTTGCTGCTAATCTGAACTCCTTATCATATAAAACAGGAGCTAACGCTATATTATCACTATCAGTATTATATACAATCTGACTTATCGTATAATCTTTTCTTCGTACATCTGCATCTAATGATAATATAGCAAATTTATCTAATTTGGGATTATCAAAGTCAGTTACTAAGGGTGATCTTATATTTAGATTATATCCTAAGATAGTATATTGTGAATCTATAATCTCTCTATTAATTTTTAAAGATATAGTATTCGGAGGGAAAAGTATATTCAACAATTCTTCTACAGTTATATTATTATACTTATCTACATATATCTGTAAACATATTAAGAATCTAGTTAATACAAATACTAATAAATCAGGATGCTCAAAAAGTAATTTAGCAGTCTTTAATCCTACTCTATGAACTTTAAACCTTAATAAAGGATAGGTTACTTTTTCTATCCACCATCTTCTTATCTTATCTATGAACTTATTAGATTCTTTATTATAATCTATATATATATCAAATAATTCAGATATTATATTCAATGGGTCGTTTTTTTTGAGCCAGGTATTTAGGATCGATTGGCCATTCATCTTTAAACCTTCCTTCAAGATATAGTGTATGATAAAAACCATATACTAAAGAACAAAAAGTTTTCTCTGCTATATCCATATATTCTAGATGAGGAGGATAATGTAAGTCTGCAACATATTCTAAAAAGGCAGGATGATATTTAGATACTTGTAATACTAAACACCCATCTACATTAATACCTTTTAATTCTCTTAATAACTTTCTATAAGCTGCTAATTGTAAAAAATATTTATATCCAACTTTATTAGAAGTTTTAAAATCTATTAACCAAATTTTACCACCAATATTCAATAAAGCATCATAAGTTCCACCATAATATTGAGATATAAGTTGTTCTTCTAATCCTATAACTTGGACACCTATCTGTGATACTTGGTTATACCACTCTCTAAACGCTAAAAATCCACAAGTCATAATACTTTCATTTATATATTCTCCTAATAGAAACTTATTAATTTGCTCATGTACTAAACTACCTATTGCACAAATTTTATCTATCTCTTTACTATAGCTCATATGCTTTAATCCTAAAGAATTTGCCCATTGTGCTATTCCAGGTTCTTCTATCATCTTAGATAAAATAGCTGTAACTCTTGGTACTATCTTACCTTCCTCATTAACTACATTTTTATTTTTAAGATATTTAGTTTCAATAGTAAGTCCCAATACATCTTCCAAATCAAAAGTCATAATAATATCATCTCCTATTTAAGTTTTATCAGAGTGTTAAAAGTCCCATCAAATCCTACTTATTTTGTGCGGGTGACATTCAATTAAATCAAAAAAAAAATAAACCCAAGACCATTAGCGAACTTCCTAACGATCTTGGGTTGAAATTAGCGGTTGAAACGATGGTTGATCAACGCGCTGCGAGCGTCGGCCACCCGTTTGGCCACCGCCCTAGTGTAGGCGACTTTCGCCGCCAACCGATCGATGGCATCGATCGGCATGTGAGAATCTTCAGCAAATCTGAGAGCCAAGTCCACCTCATTGGTGGCCTTAACCTTCAAACTTGCTAGAGAGTTTTCGAGTTCTTTGACCGCCTCATTATAGGCGATCTCGAGCTCAAGATCTTTTTTGTCGATCATTTTGATCCACTCCTTTCACATATATAGTATATTTTTATTGTATATGACTTATTCAAAAAAAAAATACTCACCCACTGAGTGAGTAAAATTATTATTGACTGCGTGTGAATCAGAGGTTACGATACATCGCTTCCTCTTCTTCACTCAGCCAATTTTCTATTTGGTCAAGCAGGAAGAGAGGAACTGCACGCGCACATCCTTCATTCTTACCTGTCTTATAGAACTCGCATCCGATGTCTTTCAACACCGGACGGAGTTCTTTTTTGGGGTGCCATGCGCGTTTCAGAGGCCGTCTTTTGACAGCCTCCAAAATACGCATTTTGTCCTCGTAAGAGAGTTCTGCAAATTTCATACTTATCCTCTCCTTTCACATATATAGTATATTTTTAAAAAAAGGAGGAATTCCAATGTCTGAAAATATGCCTAAATTGTATAGTGATACTTATATATTTAGTAAGTATCCTCAATATACAAAAGCATTAACTGCTGCTATTATGCAGGATCCTATTATAGATAAAAGTACTGATGCCTTTAAGGATGTAGAATATGAGGTTAAACGTACTAGAGTTAGTGATTCATTAGTACGAATTCTTATGAGTTCTAATACTGTGTTATTGGATTGTGAAGATCCGTTACCTAGAGCATTTAAGGTATTCTGTGCTAGAGACTTTAGATCTAATGATAGAAAAATTAGAGCGTTTATTGATTGTACTGGTGTTATTACTAAAAGTAATAAAAGTAGTGCGCTTATAGTAGAAGAAACTAAACTTATTTCTCATCTTATAAATGCGGCTATATCAATGGTATATCATAAGGCTTATTCTAATATAGAAAGAAGACAGTTTTTAGTTGTAAAAGCAGCTACATGCTTTGCCAAAGCTTTTACTCATATTATAGATTATCTTGTTAAGATTTCTATACAAGAAACATCTAAAGCCAAAGTATTGTATCTAAGCGCTATGTATTTTCTTGAAGGTATTATGGGATTTGACGAAACTAAATCTCAGCCTATTGCTAAAAAAATAGCAGAAATTTCTGATAGAGAAGCTAGTATGCTTAATATATTGATGGATAAAGCTATGAGAGTCAAAGGCGTAAATAAAGAAGATGCTAATCCTTTTGAAAATATTAAGAAGTTTACAGAAGCACTCAGAGAAGTTATGCACTTTAGAAAAGAGATTATTACAGTAGATATTATAATGGAGAAATGGATGTCGTTATATGGCGTTGGAACTGTCTTAGCTTTAGAGTACTTCCCTGCTTTATCTGCCATGATGACTGATGCTTATATAGGTGGATATATTAATAATCAAAGAACTATTGAAACTGTTTGTAAAGTAGATATGGTAGAATATAGTAAAGAATGTCTTGCTCTTATAGATGGTATTGCATAAAGAGGTGTTGTTAATGGCTAACTATCTTCTTAGTATGCAATTTGATAGGTCAGGTTGTACTGATAAAACAGTTATAAATCTTGGAGGGGTTAGCTTTAATCACACTACTTCTTTAGGTCAAGCAGCCTATTTCCAACCTTATGATGTTCAATCTGGTTTCAAGATAGTTAATTCTCATATAAAACAAGTTATAGAAAATGGTAATTGGTGTATTTACTTTAAATATAAGGTTAATAAAGATGATTTAGAATCGAATACACCTCTTATAGTATTCTATAAAAATAACGCTTATTATGAATTTTTAACTATAGAAAAAGCTAAAGCATTTGTACTTCATTTAACTGGTATCCCATATAGAATGACAGATATAGAATATACCTTTGATAATGAATGGCATACATTCTATGCGTCATTTGAAAATGGTATTATTAGATTCTTTGTTGATGGATATTTTTATAATCAATATGGAACTACTAAAAATAAACCAGATTTCGGGGAAATATTCTATATAGGAACTAATACTATTAATGCAAATTTCTGTGGTTATTTAAACGACTTTAATATGTTTGAAGGAGTAATATATCATCATAACTTTGTACCGCCTAGTAATTATATATGGCAAGCAGATATAATGACTAATTATAAAGATTATGTTTATACTACTCCTGATGATTTTGAACCTGATCTTATTGATAGTATTGAACGTAATAGAGAACATTCAGCTAGTCGCTTATTAGAACATCAAAAAGGATCATCTCCTAGATTTCTAAAATTAACATGGTATCAAATAACTGATAGATATTTTAAAATTACAGAAGATAAGTTTAATATTCCTAATGACTTATTAGATGGTATTTATATTAATATAACAGGTATAGATACTACTTTACTACTTAATGATGATAGGTATTTTAGCTGTAATCTAGAAACAGCTTTAGAACTTAAAAAAGTACATCCTTTAATGGTATTTATTAATAAAAAATTTATAAGATTGAGTCGTATTAAATTAATACGAAGTGATGAATGGTATACATTATTTATACATGATATAGACCCTAAAACTATTGTAGAATCATTAGATATAATTTTATTACCATTCAATATTATTTATGAAGAAGATTATGGAGAAAGAGAAGATCTTATTCCTTTATATAAGTTTAATAAAGAAGGAGAATTTGTAAATGCAGATGCTACTACTTATTATTATATTAATATAAAAGCTAGTCCTTCTATTAAACAAATAGGAATTAGAGAATATGAAGGATTAAAACCTGATCATGCTACTATGAATTTTATATGGAGATATGGAACATTAGAAACTAAATACATAGATGAAAATCAAGGTGCATTTATGCAATTTTATTCAGACATAGAAGATCATTTTACTCCAGCAAATAAAGTTATTATATATACTGGAATTACATTATTAGATCCTGTTTTCTATAGAGTTGTAGGTCATGATCTTATATATTTTGAAAATATTGCTGATGCCGAAATTCTTAATGGAAAAACAGTTACTTTACAAATTATTACTGATGATCTTGATCCATTAAATGACGAAAGAATGATAAGACAAGATGATATTGATATAAAAACTGTTGATGTAAAAGCTACTGAAGAATATCAAATGAAATTTCAAATACCAGAAGTTGTAGATAGTTATGGAGAAGGATATAGAAAATTCTTAGTATTTAAAGAGCATGTCTTATTAGAAGAGTTTGAACGATACACCATCGATTATGATAAAAATGAATTAAAGCTTTTACATTATAAAGATGCGATACCCAAAGGGAGAAACTTAACTTTTATTTTTATTAAAATTGATAAAGTAGGGGCTAATGGAAGATTAGCTGTTAAACCTCTTGTATATTACTGCAATCCAATGAAAACAGATCAAACAAGAGCAGAAATACCTATAGAAAATACAAAATATACACCTATTGATATCAAAATATACCACCTAAAAGCAACAGAAGAAAATCAAACAAGGTTTACTTTGCCAAATTTAGGTAAATATGCTACATTTCTTATATTTAAAAATGGATTACTATATCCTAATTCTGAATATTCAGTAGAAGGAAAGAACTTAATATTAGAGAAAAATCGTTATATGCTTAAAGGTAAATCCTTATATTTGGTAACTTTAAACAATACTAACGTTAAATATAAACGTTATTTTAATTTTTTACAACGTACTATATTATCTAATGGCAAATATACTGTTGTTCCGCCTGAGTGGTATAATTATGAAGATGGGATGATGGTATTTCTTGGAGGAAGATATTTAGATCCATGTTTATATAAAATAAAAAATCATATGATCTGTTTAGAAGATGACGATATAGATGACTCAACTAAAACATTTACTTTAGTTATGATTGTTTCATCTATTTTACCTCCAACAGATGCACGATCAACTGAATACTCTCAAGTATCTAATAATTTTAGATTTCATTATTCTCAATCACTAGAATCTGAAGTAGATAAACATGGTATTGTTAATTTTGCCCCAAAATTTAAAGAATATGATATAATGAAAAATAATTTCATGTTATTTGCCAATGGAACATGGATACATCCAGATAGATATAAATTAAATTCAAATACAGAAATTGAATTTATTAATGAATCTGACAAACGACATGCGAATTATGCTCATTATAATATGATTATACCAAATATCAGAGATGTAGAAAATATAGAAGTATTAAAGAACAATAGCATGGTATTTGTTAATAGTGCTTTTGTTAGTCCTTCTAGATACACTATAGTTGACAATACTATTATTATGCATGATAATTTTAAATTTTTAGAAAATGCTCATATCATGGTAGTATTATTATTGCTATCTAGTGAAGTTAATGAAGGAATAACTCCTAGAAGTAAAATTATAGCTCCTGAATTAAGAAAAGGGAGACGTTATGTATTATATGATTTAGGAATTTCAAAGAAAATTAAAATTGGTTTAAACAATTTTCTATGTTTTGATCAAAATGGTTTACTAATTCGTGATTTTGAATTAAAAGGCGAAGTATATAATTTTAACATAATTAAGTACTTAGAAACAAATATGCCATTAGAGATACAGCCTACATATCTTACTTGTGTATATCAAGAAGATACCTTAGAGAATGAACCAAATATAAATAGATTTAAAAATGAAAACTTCTTAAGAGAATATATTCACGGTAGAGAAGAATTCTACGAAATGGATGTAAATTTTGATAAATTATTAGCTGATTTTAATTTTGATCATGATCAAGATCTAAGTTATGGTGAAAATCTATCTAATTCTTTAAATTATATAGTTTCATATAATCAAAACAAGATTGATGATGTATATGAAAAGAATGCTACAGCCTTTATACGCGATTATGATCTTGAAAAATTTAAATCAAATCTAAAGCATGTTGGAGATCGATATCTTATATCGATAGAAAGAGATGAATATGAAACTAATAAAAAGAGAACATTCCCTTTATTCTTTATTAATGGAAGAATAGCAGATTGGATAATAACCGAAGATAATAATCGAACTATCGTTAATTTACCATATAACTTGGTAAATACAAGTAGACTTCAGAGTATTAATTTTAGAGGATTGAATAACTTTTTATATGAATTAAATACTAGCCTAGGATTAGATCAAAAAGTTATTAAAGATATAACTATGAGAATTACTTCAGGTACTCCTTTTGGACAGGATCTATTTCCCAATCATGCTAGAATAGAAGTTAGAGAATACGTGGGGTGTGAATTTCCTGCTACTATAGAAGTTGATATGAATGAACCACAATATATGCGAGTTAAAGTACAAGAAAATATATTAGATTGTATCATTACAGTTTCTAATGTTGTTAATTATGATATTATATGTAAAATAGATGTTCCAGTAGAAATTTATGGTGTGCCTATTGATTATTTAGATTATGAACGTAGAGGCGTGTATTACGATATATTTGTTAGAACTGAAGTTTTATGGAGCGACTCAGGTGTATAATATAGACTAATGGATGTGAGGAGGCATATTACTGCCTCCTCAAAATTTAAGTAGGGGGTGTATATTAATGAGTCGTATAAAAAATACAGCTCTTATAAAATGGACTAATATGAATATTTTAGAAGAAGAAATTAATTCTCAATTCTCAAATAATCCTACTATAGATATTAAAGATATAGTAATATTTGCTAAAATAAGTCCATATAGTTATTATCCAATAGAAACAGCTATAGATGATGAAGGAAAAATTAGAATTAAGAATTCTGAAGATTATATAGGCTTAAAACTCTTTGTGGGAAGTAAATGCCAATTTTTGCACAAAAGATTTACAATTAATGATGATAGTTATAAAATAGAATTAGATGAATATTTTAAAACAGCTTGGAATCCTAAAAAATTTATTATATTTCAAGATGGATATTTAATGAATCCGGGTTTATTTACTTTTATTATACCATCGTTTGAAAACAATTATTACAGAAAATATATATATAGTACTACTAAGTTTAAAAAGAAACATGGTATAGATGTATATTATATAGAGTCTGATGACAATTTTAGTTCATTGCCTGCAAGTAGAGATATGTATGTAGGAGCCATTCGATATATCGCTAGAAAGAACAATGAAAAAATAGTTCCTATTCCTTATCCATTTAAAGATAAAAAATCTTCTTTCTTTATTTTTAATGAACAGGGTCATTATTTAGATAAAGGAACAGATTACGTCGTATCATATGATGAAGTATATATTACTTTAAAAAGACCTTTAAAATTAGCTACAGTGGATTATATTATCTTTGCTTTCCCTATTATACAAAAAGAAAAGGAAATGGTAGAATCTACCGAAGTATTTGGCCCTTTATCTGGTTATCCTTATTTTAAATACTCTTATTCTGTTGAAGCACATTATAATGTTACAGGTTTAGTTAGATTTCTTCCTATTTATGAGGAATATGTATTAACTAAAAAGAATTTCTTATTATTTGGGGATGGGGAATGGGTTAATCCTAATAGATTTGAAGTTCATTCTAATGATGCAATTATTTTTAATAATAGAGCAGATCAAGAAATATGTGCTAATATTCATTATACCATGGTAATATTTGAAGATAATACTGATCATTCTCAATTTTCGTTGCCTAGAGATTTTTTTGTAGATCATATTAAATGCAAAGAACCTAACCAACGAGTATTTAAAGTAGAACATAATATCCCATTCAAATGTAAATCATTTGTTATATTTAAAAATAATCAATTAGTTACTGAATATTACTTTGATGAAGATTCTGAAAAGATACATTTTAAAAATCCGGTTAATGAAGATTTTTATTTAGTATGGTTTTCAACTCAAGTAAATAATACAAACCAAGAAATATTAGTATATACTACTAGTTTTCCTTGTTATAAGAATGGCCCAGCAGGCACAGTTATACCAGAAAATTATGTATTAAATAATCTTACTAATAGTTGGGTGTTAGTCTTTTTTGATGGAAGGTTATTAAACCCGACTGAATACAAAATTCGAGATGGTAAAGTATATTTAAATTCTTCAATATATACAAAGAATGGTAAACCTATATCTTTAGAAGGATCTGTAATATCTCTACTATTATTAATTAGTGGATTTAAGAAAGATCCAATTAAAAGAACTGAAAAACAAATACAAATGATACAAAAATGGCAAGAAGAAGTAGATTATGATTTGCAAGAAACTGCATATTTTTATATTAGATCTTCTGCTAGACCTACAGAAAGAGGAGTTATTCCTTTATTAGACAGATTCGATGGATATAAACTAAATAAACGAAATATGTTATTATTTAACTCAGGAGGAACATGGATAGATCCTCAAAGATTTGATTTAATAGATAATGATAGATTATATTTAGTCTCTCCTCTTGATCACGAAAGATCACTGTATACTTCTACTTATTATGCCATCACTATGGATGATAAATTAACTGATAAAAGATATAGTCCTCCTAATATACGAGTTGTTCATGTTAAAGTAGAGGAAGATTATCAAAGTTTATTCGAAATCCCTAAATTACACAGAAGATTTAGAACGTTTATTCTGTTTAAAGGGTCTTTATTATTAAACAAAGAGTATAATTACGTAATAGAAAATGAAACTCATGTTAAGTTAACCAATCCTTTAGACTATATGAAAAAAGGCAGATCATTAACCTTTGTATTTTTAGATGCGCATTCTCGCATTGGTCAAGAAACTATATTTATCCAAAGTAGTTTTAAATGCAAATTAAATCAAGCTACTCCTATACCGAATAACTTCTTACATAAGAGATTTAATACTGATCATATAGCGATATTTTTGAATGGATTATTTATGTCTCCAGATAAATATAAGATTATAAATAATTCTATTCTATTAGATGGATTTATAGAATTAGATACTTTAGATACAAGAATCTTTACCATTTTATATATCACTAGTATTCCTATAGGATTACGTCCTTATGACTATTTTATACCTCCTTATCCAGATATTCCTATTAAGGAACGAGATATAGTTCCTGCTGCATATTTTACTCATTTAACAGCTACAAATCATCGTGGTCAAATTATTGATTTTTCTCCAGAATTTACTGGATATCCTTTAGATAAAAAGAATTTGTTATTATTTGCTAATAAAAGATATGTATACCCGAATTATTATCAGTTATATAGTAATAATAAACTTATATGGTCAATCAATAATATGCCCGTTGAAAAAAGAATTACAAATATCATTCCTTTCCCTCTAATTAAAAAAGTAGATACTGAAGTAAACGGGACTATTGTAGATCTTCCTGAAATTACTAATCAACAACAATATTCTGAATATACTCCTCCTCCTGAACCTCCTACTCCGCAATTACCAGATTATAGTTTATTACCACAAACAAAATCTATAGATGTTAATGTAAATGGTAGAGTAGTAGATGTACCTTTTATGAGTGAACAATATAAGTCATTTGTTGTATTTGATAAGTATACAGGTAAGTTTATAGACTTAGTAATAGATAATGAATACGATATAGTTAATGAAAAGATTATACTACATGAAGATATGAATACAGTTTTTACCTTTGTATACTTAAGATCATATCTTAATGCAGATGAACAGCTTATTTTTAATATGCATAGTTTTATTTATAATGGTACTACTACAGTTCCTATTGATGATGGTGATCTACATTCTATTCAAGTTTTTCATAATGGAGATGTTTTAAGCGAAGATGAATACACTATAGCAAATGGCATATTTAAACTAACGGATTCTATTACACGTGATATGTTTAGATTTGATTATTCTACATCTATAGAAGTAGTAGATAAAAGGAAAAGTGGCAAAATATCATTTGAAAATCCTTTCTCTTCGTATCAATTAAGAAAAAATAATTGTTTATTATTTGGTAATATGGGTTGGATTGATCCTGAAAGATTTGAAATAACCTCTAATAGTACAATACAATTTATAGATGATATTGATAAAGATCATTCTGATTATGTTAATTATACTATGGTAATACCTACAAATGATACAGAAGTTACATTACATATACATACCATTACGGCTACTCAAGATAAACAAAAAGTATTTACATTGCCTCATAAATTTGGTCCATATACTACATTCTTAGTATTTAAAGGTGGTTTATTAGTTCCTAATGATAGAGTGTATATAGAGGATACTATGTTTATGTTTAAGAGTAATACAGAGTATCTTGCTAAAGGTAGATCATTCTCTATTATAACAATAGATACATCTAAGAGTACATGGGTTTACCCTGCTTTTAAACAACAAACATTTATGGATAATAATGCAAATTCTACTAATGGTATATCTATTCCTGATTCATGGGATTCTTCAGAAAATAATATCATGTTATTTATTGGCAATAAATATGTTCCTTTTTACCTTTATAGAATAGAAAATAATAAAATATTCTTAAACGAAGAAGATATGTATGATCTATCTAAGTCCTATACATTACTAACGATAAAACAATTATTAAAATACTCTACTGTATCATTAGTATATTCAGAAAAAATTAAAGTTGCCAAAACTCCTATAAAGAAAGTACCTAGTCCGTTTGTTCCGGCAGATAAAAGAGTTATTGATACTATTCCTTTTCCTGATATTAGATCTATAGATGTTAATGTAAATGGTAGAGTAGTAGATGTACCTTTTATGAGTGAACAATATAAGTCATTTGTTGTATTTGATAAGTATACAGGTAAGTTTATAGACTTAGTAATAGATAATGAATACGATATAGTTAATGAAAAGATTATACTACATGAAGATATGAATACAGTTTTTACCTTTGTATACTTAAGATCATATATGACTTTCTATCAACAATTACTATTCTATAGTTATGGATTCTTATATACTTATGATTATAAGATACCTCTTTTTGATGATGAAGATTTACAATATCTTTTTATATTTCGTAATGGAGAATATTTAAGAGATGATGAATATACATTAACAGATGGAATATTTAATCCTGTAGATCCTATGTTAAATACTACATTTAGATTTGATTATTCTACATCTATAGAAGTAGTAAATAAAAAGAAAGGCGGAAAAATATTATTTAATAATTCTTTCTCATTATATCCTTTAAAAAAGAATAATTTCTTATTATTTGGCAATGGAACATGGATTCATCCTAATAGATTTGAAGTATATGATAGCGATAAAATTATCTTTACTAATCTTCGTGATCAAGAACACTCTGATTATGTTAATTATACTATGGTAATACCTACTAATGATACAGAAGTTAAACTTAATATACATACTTTAACCGCTACTCAAGATAAACAAAAAATATTTACATTGCCTCATAAATTTGGTCCATATACTACATTCTTAGTATTTAAAGGTGGTTTATTAGTTCCTAATGATAGAGTATATATAGAGGATACTATGTTTATGTTTAAGAGTAATACAGAGTATCTTGATAAAGGTAGATCATTCTATATTATAACTATAGATACATCTAAGAGTGAATGGGTATATCCTGCTTTTAAACAGAAAACATTTGTAGATAAAGATACTAATCCTACTAATGGTATAGATATACCTAAATCATTCTATGAATATGAAGATATGTTAAATCTATTTATAGGTGGTAGATATATAGATCCTACATTATATAGAATAGAGAATCATAAGATATACTTAACTGAAGATGATATGTATGAAATATCTAAATCATATACCTTACTTACAATAGAAAAATTATTAAAAAGATCTACAGTATCATTAGTGTACTTATTATCTTTAGTTCCTGATACAGAGGATCATTATGATCAATATGTTTTAACCAGACCAAGATTAGATATAATAGATGGATTTAGCTTTTCATATTCTTATTCGACATCTTCAAACAATGGAACAATAAATTTCTCTCCATCTTTTGAGCATTATTCTCTTGAAAAGAACAATTTCCTGTTATTCGGTAATGGACATTGGATCAATCCTAATCGATTTAATCTTTCTTCTAATATTAAATTTTCCTTTATAAGTGAAAGTGATAAACAACAATCTAATTCCACAAATTATACGATGATAATACCTAATGAAGGTCATAGTGAGGTATTTAAATATTCTCCTGTTACTCTTAACTTGCATACTCTCATTGCAACCCAAGATAATCAACAAACCTTTGATTTACCAGAACTAACTCCATATTCTACCTTATTAGTATTTAATGATGAAGGTATTCTAATTCCAGTAAATAAACGTATTCTTATTAAGAATAATCAATTGATTTTTAAACACTCATATGATTATTTACAACAAGATCAATCTTTGCATGTAGTTATATTAGATGATAGTAATACTAGAGATAGACAATATCCTGCCTTTGTTCAAGATACATTTAATATTATCCCTGATGCTTCTAAAGGAACTCCTATACCATCAGATTGGTATATGTATGAAAATAATATGTTGGTATTTTTCGAAGGGCAGTATTTAAGTTCAGATTTATATACAATAGAAGATCACAAAATTTTTCTTGAGTCTAATTTTGCTAGTCAAAATGCAATTACTTCTATACAACATAGAAAAAAATATACTTTAGTTTATTTAGCTTCTAATGTAATAGAAGAATACTGGGAAAAAGTTAAACCACCTATATATGCAGAGCCTACTCCTAAACGTATTATTCCAAAAGATGATCCTTTAGATTTTACTGGATATTATTTTGATATATATGAGTCAGAATATGATGTAAATGGATATATAACATATGACCCTGGGTTTACTGCATATTCTTTAACTAAAGCAGATTTCCTATTATTTGGTAATTCTACATTTATACATCCTTCTCGTTATACGTTTAATAATAATAAATCATTAAGAATGATTGATGAAATTGATAGAAGGCATTCCCCATTTGCATTATATAACATGGTTATTCCTTTTAGTAAGGATGCTAAAGATTTTTATAAGGAAGATTATGTTAAACCTAAATTTCAAATAGTAGAAATAGTTACTACTGAAAGAACCAACGAATTAGAATTCCCTGTATTAGATGCTGAATATGAAAGTGTTCTTATGTTTAGGAATAGTTTAATACTACCTATATATGATGAAGATAGATTTGTAATAGATGATATAAATCATAAATTTATGATAGTAAATGAAGCAGACTGGATACCTGCTAATACTACAGTTACATTCATATTTATGAGCTCTAAAACTAATACTGATACTAAAATATTATTAGTACAAGATAGTTTTAAATGTGTAGACTATTTTACTCAAATACCTAATAGTATATATAGATATCCTGGTCAAAAATTTAATAAGGCTAAGATGCTATTATATCTCAATGGCACATTTGTAGTTCCGGAAAGATACGTTATGCATAATAATACTATATTTTTAGTAGATGATGATATAGATCTAAATGATGATCATACATTCACTATCGTTTACTTAGATGAAGTTCATAGTACAGAATACGATATTGAGTCTAATGTTATTGATAGAACATATGAAGACGGGTTAGATGATATAATTTTTGAAACTGCAGTAGTCAAACCAGTATAGGCTTGACATTTGAGTAAATCAGGGAGGTGTTATAGTGGCTTCCAATATTGTATATAATATACCTTTTCCATACGAACAATTTACTGATACACAATTTATTGTTACTGATCAGGGAAGCGGTCTATTTATCCCTGATGATTATTATACTAGAATCAATGAATATCAAATTCAATTTCCTGAAGAAAATAAAATAGGTATTACTAAAGATTCCGAAATTAAATTTACTTTTTTCCATATTAAAAATAAAAGATGGATAGGAAAAGTAGAATACCATTTACCTGTAGAATTTACTGGTCAAAAACAATTTAATCTTAAAGCATCTCCTTATAATCAGTTAGTAAATCTTCATAAACGTACTTATGTTTTTTATAATAGAAGAAGACAATCTAAAGGAACCCAGTACTATATCAATGATGATCAAGGCCAAATTGTTCTAGTCAATAAAAGATTAAAATCCCTTATAGGAGATAGAGTAGATGTCTTAATTGTATATAGTGCAGGTGTTGATAATGGTGCTATTCAAGAACTTCCTCAAAGTGGTTATATAGAACTATCTAAATATGAAATAGATAGAAATTATAATCCAAATTTAATGGCTGTATTTGTTAATGGGAAACTTGTAGATCGAAAAAATATAATACAAATGACGAATAGTCTGTATAAAATTGGAACAGATATTAAAAGCAGATATAATATTGAAGTAAAAAATTTGAGTCCAAAAATAAATTCAATGGTCCCTTATTATAAGCAGCATTATAATCAGGGTGAAGAAAAACAACTAGAACTCTCTAAACATATTACCTGCAGAATTAATGTTCCAGAAATTCCAGATAAAGGAAGACAACATTTTCCATTTCAATTTAGCCCTATCTACTTTTTCCCAGATCTTATAGATGATCCAGAATTATGGTTAAATCTTATATTAAGAAAAAGTGTAGCAAATTACACATTACAATTCTTTGAGAATGATAAAATAGAAACTCCATCTGATATAAATGTTATTATGCAATTACGTATAAGAACATATAGAGATTTTATTAGAAATAGTGCTACATCGACTATTATTTGTGTAATTCCAGCAACAGTACACAGTATATCAAAAGATGAGATTTTAGTTTCAATACAATTAAAAACGATTGTTGAAATGGATACAATGAGAGATTATTATCATAAAGAAATGATTTATGATTTTATTGATTATTTAACTCTTAATAAAATTATAAATCAAATACCAAACGAATTACAAATAGACTTAGAAAATGAAAGTATGTCAGAAATACTGACTAAATTAAAAAATCAACAATTAGAAGAAACTGAGGATATGGAATTGGTTACTGATCTTATTAATCAAGAAACTAAAAAACTATTTTCACAAATAATACAAGATTCTTCTGATCCTAATTATATAGATTGGGAAAATGATAAACTATATAAAATTAAAGATAAACTTAGAAAACAAGGGTTTGATAAAGATTATGAAATAGCATATAATGTTTTATATAAACTTATTATACGCTTTTTTAAACCACTTGTAACTAAAAACAAACATGATCCTAATTATATAGATTGGGAAGTCGATAGTATAAGAGTTATCCAAAAGAAAATGAAAAATATTAAAAAGAATTTAAATTTAGAGCTTTATAATGAAGGTGCTATTGATGGTATTATAGGAAGATTCCAAGCTAATAGAAGACAATTTAATGCAGAAGATCCAATATATTATACATTAACTTCTGATAAATTTGATCATGAGAATAAAGTTAATGTATTTCGTTGGACAATAAGTACTGAAAAAAATAGCACAGGTAATATATTATGGGACAAAGAAGTTTCCTTAGAACCTGATAATAAAATAGAACTATTAGAAAGGGGTTGATAATAATGGTGATACCTGAAATAGACAATAAAACAGGAGAAGTTATTTTCCCTGAAATTCCTTCTGATATGGTTTTAACTCATACACAATATACCCCTAGTATTGATGAGAGATCTGGACGGTTACAATTTCCTCCTATAAAGCAAGATAATGATAGTACTTATGTTCATAATGTTTGCCAAACAGTGGATGAAATGAATACGGATCTAGAAGATAAGCCTAAAGTTATATTGACTGTTGGTACTAATGCTCCTGATGAACATGATGAAAATACTCTTGAGCCTCATTTGTTAGATTATTATTATACACATAAACTTATTAAGCAATTAGTAGAAGATCCAGATTATATTCCTGTGGCTATTGGACTTCATAGAGATGAATATATTTATGGAGATACTACTATAATTCATCTTAATAATCCTAGATCTGATTATCAGAAGTTCTTATATGAACATGATATACAAGTAACTTCATTATTATCTTATCTATTTGATGATTATCCTCCTAAAGATTAATGAGGGATTATAATGGAACGAAAATATTATTGTAATATGTTTGTTATTAATAACCATATAGTCGATACAGAACATGCTGAATGGCATATTGTTGGATTAACTGATAAAAATCCTGAAAAATATATAAAAATTAAAGAAGATAGTTTTAAAGTTTCTAAAGTAGGGTGTTATTTAGAGCATATAGGCCCTATGAATATAGATACTAATAAATTTACTCTATCTTTTACATACAAACTTCATCAAGGATTTTTTCAAAGATTAAACTTCGATCCTACTGATATTTATGCTCTTGGTTGGAATACAGGAGATATTAAAATATTCGATTATGATACACAAGGAAATTTCATTATACGCATTATTATCAATGAAAATGATATACAGATTCCTATTAATTATATAGATTATTATTATTGGAATAATTTACTTCTAGCATATGATAATGGAAGATTACAAATATTTCAAAATGGGGTAAAAAAGAAAGAAGATATATATAATAATATTACTTGTACATTTGATTATCTCAAAGTGGGCAATTATAAACAACAATCTTTTGAGCATGAAGGCCCTATAGTCGAATATAACAATATTGTCTTGGTTAATGATTGTTTATATAACGAAGATTTTGATTGGAAAAAACATTATTTACATTTATTATTTCCGGAAGCTATATATAATCCAAAAGAATCTAAATCTTCAGAAACCTTAGTAGCAGCTCCATATTTATACAGTTCTAAAAATTCTTATAATGATATTCTTAATAATAATCAAGAAGTAACTAGACGAAAAGACTATAAGCCTGATCGTCAATTCCAATATTTAAAATATAAATTTGAATAAGAGGGGTGAAAAATAATGGCATTTAATAGAGAAGATTTGATTACATGGAATGAACTAGCTCCTTCATTTCAAACCATTATTAGAGCACTACAATCAGAAATAACTCATCTATCACAGCGTATGAATACTATGCGAATTGTACAAAAAATGTCTCATTTTCTTTATTTATTTGAAGAACATAGAGATTCAGACCATCCTCATTCTGGAGGAGTTAATAGTATTATGAGACAACCACAAACAAGATATCAAGTTGGTGCTATAGTCTATGATGTGAGCTTACCATTTGGTTGTTATTTAGAATGCATAAGTCCTGGAACTACTGCGCGTGCTTTCCCGTTAAAAAATTATGATGGTTATATATCGGATACTGAATGCAACCAATATAATACTATAGATAAAGTAAGGGTTCGGATTGCAGAATTATATAACCTTTTAGAAGAACATAAATTAATACGGGATGCTCATCCAAATGCAAGTGATTTTTTAATACGACAAAAAAATACCTATTATCCAGTAGGTTCGACAGTTTTCGATGATACTGTTAAATATATTACAAGACGTTTAGAAGTTACAAGTGCAGGTACAACTCAACAAGACAATACTCCTATTTCTATTCCTGATCCTGCAATCCCTTCTGATTTAATAGATGCAGATATTGCAATAGAAACACTAAATACTGAACTCGAAGAACATATTGCAGAATCAGACCCGCACACTGCCATACTATTCTTAACCAGACAACCAAACACAGTGTATCATATTGGAGAAGAGGTTTTTATCCCTGGACATGGCGGAAGATATTATCTGGAATGTGTACAGGTTAACGGAGCAGGCACAACCTCTTCCAATACATTGCTTTTTGAAGAACCGGAATTTATTCCAGAGCCCAAGCCTGAGCCTCCTTCTCCTCCACCTATCCTGGATAAAAATATAAAAATTACTGTTCTTG
>Ga0247609_10002700_pt1 | contig 18515 bp, 17 predicted proteins | sample 172DNAGHGlowgp2_FD_193487 | JGI IMG/M metagenome (GOLD analysis project Ga0247609, IMG submission 193487) | Sheep rumen microbial communities from Palmerston North, Manawatu-Wanganui, New Zealand - 1728 DNA GHGlow gp2 | ecosystem: Host-associated > Mammals > Digestive system > Stomach > Rumen ...
AAAAAAAATATCGAAAAAGGTGATATTATCACCATAGAAAACATCGGTGTCAGGAAGCCTCTGATAGGTATTCCGGCATCTGATGCGGAAGAAGTACTGGGAAGAAGAGCAGACAGGGCCATAAAGAAAAATGAGTGGATAAGGGCTGAAGATATAGATGGATACAATAAAGGGTAAGGGTGAATTAATAGTACATTTTGGCGGAGGATTGGGAAATCAGCTGTTTTCTTATGCCCTGTACAGTTTGCTAAAAGAGCAGGGGAAGAATGTAACGGCAGATCTGAGTCATTATGTACAAAGCAGGCGCAGCCTTCTGTTAAATGAGGTCTTTAAGAACTGCCGTATAAGGGAGTGTGACTACATACTAAAGGAAAGGTATTTTAGTGACGGTAAGTATTGTTATGATGAGATAATAAATCGCCACAATGAAGACACCATATATGACCCGGCCGTTTTGGATATGACGGAAGGGTATATTTACGGGTATTTTCAGACTTGCCGTTATGCTGAAATGAATGATACGACACTTCGTAATAAGCTCATTGCAAATGAGAAGCTAAAGGATATAACAGATTCTCTGGCAGAAAGATATATTGCTCCCGATGATATTTGCGTTCACGTTAGAAGAGGAGATTTTCTTTCAGAAAAGAATGTAAAGATTTATGGAGGAATATGCACGGAAAACTATTATATGAATGCGTTGGCCGGGATAAGAGAGAGCAACAAAACGGGAAAGCTGTTTGTATTTTCTGATGATTATGAATGGATTTTGGAGAACAGTTCCAAATACGGTTTTACATACATAGACAGAAACGCCATAAGGGAATACAGAGATTATTTTGACTTGATCTTGATGAGTAAATTCAGGTACCAGATCATATCAAACAGTACATTTAGTTGGTGGGGAGCATGGCTCTGTGATAATCCGGAGCAGATTGTTGCACCGTGCAGATGGATAAACATCCGGAATATGGATGATATTATTCCAAAGGAATGGAGAAAAGCAGAAAATGTCATATGCTGATGAAATAGAAAAAAGATATGAACAAAAACCATACTGCCTTACACCGGACTTTTCACAGACGGTACTCAGACTGGAGGTTACGAATATATGCAATCACGCATGTATTTTCTGTCCTCACAGCAAACAGAAACGTCAGCAGGGATACATGGATCATGAGCTGATGCAAAGGCTGATAAGGGAAGCGGGTGAACTAGGTATCCCGAAACTGGCTCTTTTTCTCAATGGTGAGCCTTTCCTTAACAAGAATCTGGCAGGGTATGTAAAACTGGCAAAAGAGGTGGGAATTTCATTTGTATTTACGACAACTAACGGCACGGGAGTATCGGTTGCCAGGTATTATGAAGCTATGGAGGCCGGGTTGGACAGTTTGAAGTTTTCCATTAATGCAGGCAGTCGTGAAACATACCGGGCAACTCATGGGAAGGATACCTTTGATGAAGCTGTAGGTAACTTCAGGAAAGTCAGAGAATACAGAGACAGTCATAAACTGAAATGCAGATTGTTGTCGGGGTTTATCGTTACCGGGCATACAGTGCATGAAGTGGAAAAACATCATAAATTCATTAGCGAAATAGCTGATGATAACGTATTCAGCGAACCCGATAATTTTGGAGGATATATGAATGAGGAGGTTAAGGGCTTAAAGGTTGAGATTCCCGATACGGTACCGAAATTTGTGTTTACCAGCAAGAAATTACCGTGTACGATGTTGTTTAATTCAATTAATGTGACATGGGAGGGTTATCTGACCTTGTGCTGTTCAGAAGCTCTCAATAAGCTTGTTGTGGATGATATTAACAATAAGACCATAAGACAGGTATGGTATTCAGATAAAATGAAACAGCTCCGGGAGGAGAATATACAAGGTATTGTTTCTATGGAACAATGCAGGAAGTGTATGTTGTTATGAAGGTATCGTTTATTGTTGCCATATACGGAGTAGAACGATGGTTAAAAAAATGTATAGACAGCATTCGTATTCAGTCGGGCGCTGATTTTGAAATAATCCTGGTGGATGATGGATCAACCGATAATTGCCCAAGGATATGTGATGAGTATGCAAAGCTTGATAGCAGAATAAAAGTCATACACAAGTCAAACGGAGGTCTTACAAGTGCCAAAAATGCCGGAAGAAAGGTGGCTAAGGGTGAATATATCTGCTATGTGGATGGAGATGATTGGATTGATGAAAAACTTTTACAGACAGTGACATCAAGCGTATTAACAAGTTATGAACCGGATGTCATAGTTTTTATTATGCGAAAAGTATATGAAAACTCATTTAAGGACTATCCCTGCAATCTTAAGATGGGGTACTATGACAGGCAGAGGCTTGAAAAAGAAGTGATCCCATATATGATGTGGGACAGTCGTAAGGCCTTTTACCAGGGAATGGTATTCCCGTCTGCAGGAGGCAAGCTGATAAAGAGATCTCTTCTGGACAAATACTATTGCAAAGACGAGAGGGTCAGTCTGGGAGAAGATAACAGCTATGTTTTTCCCTGTATTTATAATGCGGATTCCATGTATGTTCTAAAAAAAAGCTTGTATTATTATAGAAAAAATGAAGATTCCATTGTTCATAAATATAACAGCAAAAGATTTAAAAATACAAAGATATTGTTTGAATATATGAAAAAAACGCTGGATTTGAGCAATGATTCAATAAAAAGGCAGTTTAATGCATTTAAGGTCTATTGGCTTTTTATAGCAATACAGCATGAAATGAGCAGTGAAAAGAAGTTATGGTCCAAAATAAGATTTATCGCAGCTAATCTGAAAAGATATAAGCTATTGAGTGAGGTCAGTTTTTTTGATGATAAGCGGTTGCTTTTTGGTTTTTTAAAGTTTTTGAAGGTTAATAGTAGTTGTGGTAAGTAAAAGAAACAATAAATGTGAGGTGGCAGATATGAATGAAATCCGTGAGAAGGTTGAAACCATACTGAAAGCATATATTACGGATTATTCATCGGATATGGAAGATGATGAGCTGAAAGATATGACAGATGTGGATTCTCTGGTGATCTTCAATATACTTGTGGATATTGAAGATTGTTTTAATCTGAAGATCGGAGATGATGAGGATTTAGAGAACATCTTCAGGACTCCGAAGACGATCATGCAATATGTGAAGGTCAGGTTATAACAATGATAAAGCTCTATAACTCTGAACTGAATAAAATCGCCGTAGTAGAAAAAGATGCGCAGTTTACATATGGTGAATTCATAAATTATGTATATGTAATGAGAAGCTATTTTCTGGTAAATAACTACAGAAAGATCTCAATCGTTATGTCAAATGGGCTCTGTGCATATGTAGCCATGTGGGCTGCATATTTGTCCGGAGGAACATTTTGTATGGTAAATCCGGAATACCCTCCGGCCAGGATCAAGTGCTGCGTCAATGATTTTGATTCCGACATTGTTCTTGATGGTAATAATTATGATAAAAGTTTTCTGGATTCGTTAGGTGTATCAGCCCGTGACGTGCAGGAAGAACCGGCTGTGTGTAATGAAATAGTATATGTTCTTATGACTTCGGGGTCTACTGGGAATCCCAAGGGAGTCTGCATATACAGGGATGCATTTGAAGATGTTATCAAGACAGCAACGGATTTGTTTGGCCTTAGTGATAAGGATATAGGAGGACAATACTCCAATGTTAGTTTTGATATGGGTATATGTGATGTTTTTTCTTTTTTCTCAAAAGGGGTTACCGTAGTTCCTGTAGTGGGAATGGATAGGATAAGACCGGCTGGTGTTATAAGCAGGTATAGTATCACTTTTTGGTACTCAGTTCCCACGGTACTCGATTTAATGGAGAGAAGAGGCGACATAACCTATGCAAACCTCAAATCCCTGAGGGCCATGGCTTTCGGAGGGGCAATACTGTTTGAAAAATATGTAAGAGAATTGTTTTCCGTCAGGAAAAATTTGGAGGTCATTAATACCTATGGACCGACTGAGATAACTATTTTCAGCTCGGCAATCTCTTTAAACAGCATAAATTATGAAAATTACTGTGATAACGGCACAGTATGTATCGGCAATCCTATCCCTGGGGTTGAGCAGGAACTGCATGATGATGAGAGTGGAAGCGAAGTAGTGATAAAAGGAAGGCATGTAATGGCCGGATATCTGTCACAGATCAGGGACGGCTCATGCAATCAGACTGAAAGAAGCAGCAGAAGTTATTTTACAGGTGATATCGTAAGAGAAAAGGGTGGGGCTCTGTATTTTGTTTCACGTAATGACATGCAGATAAAGCTGAATGGAAATCGTATAGACATATCCGGGATAGAGGCTTTAATCCGCAGCAGGGATATCAGTAATGCGGTAGTTATAGAAGCTGATGGCAAACTGGTGGCGTTCTTGTCCACTGAAGACACAAGAGAAAGGCTTTCCGAAATCAGGAAGTATTTAAAAGACAATCTTCCACAGTACAGTCTTCCGGGCAGGTATATTTTTCTTGACAGTCTTCCGAAGAATGTAAACGGGAAATATGACAGACAAAAACTGAAAGAGATAGCAAAGGATACAAAAAGTTAAGGGTAAAGGTAATGAAGGATATTTACTATCTGTATGGAACCAGGGTGATGGTTTCGGAGTTTGCAGAGCGCAATAAGGACAAATATAACATAGGCGGTGTTATAATCGGAGACTATCGGGATGAAAAGCATTCAAATTTTTATTTACAGTTTAGCGAAGAGGAGGAAAATGTAAAAAATATCCCGGAAGCGTATGAAATACTCGAGCTGAGCAGAGATATCGATATTATAAAAAAGGGGAAAATTATAATATGCCAGATGGGGATATATACTAATGGAATTGAGGATTGTCTGGACTTTTTCGGGTTTGTTTACGGAGAGGATTATGAATACTCAGCCATACTGGAAGCTGAGACTTCTGACAGAAAAATCATGATCCTGCATGGATATTATTGTTTTGTCAGAGATTTATATATTGTGCTAAACAGTATTGACAGTTTTCGCGGTAAATATAATCTGATTCCGGCACTCTATGAAGAATATCCCGTGTATCCTTATCGCAGGGTCATGAATCAGATCATATCCAAAACGGATGTATATATATATAATCAGGAATCGAAGCCATATTTTTATTTAAAGAGTGAACTGCCACGAAACTGTAAGGTTATAAGCATTCCCTGCATAAATTTCGGAGCTTTCCACCCGCAGATCCTAAGGAAGGGAGCTGAGTATTTCAATCCGCTTTACATAGAACCAAAGGGTCCAACCAGGATTTATGTATTTGGCGATAAATATGTAAATGAGATGATCCTGAAGGGAATGTCCGATGAATCCATATTTAAGGCTGTAAGTGATGAGAACTTTATAGACCGGTATGAGTCGGAGCGTTTTTTTCAAAGAGAACTTCGTATCATGGAGGTGCTTGAAAGACGGTGTGATGTCAAAATCACTCCGTTTGTCAAAGATAGATACAAAACAACAAGGCTTTTCCCTGTTTGCGACCACTGGACACTCGGTGTAGCAAAAGAATTTGCGAGACAGATACTGGAATTATCGGAAATTCAAGGTATAATAGATATCTCTACGCCACCAAAGAGGTATAACGAGGTGCCGATATATCCCTGTGTTGCAAAAGCCTTGGGAATTGAGTGGGTTAATGAGAATACAGGATATTATATGCATATTGGTGAAGAGCGTAAATACTTGAACTTTGAGGAATACATATACAGTTATAGCGATGTTATGAGAGCTATGTATTCTATTAAAAAAATATGGTGATTTTGGGAAGAAAGATATGAATGATAATAATTTAATCATTGCCGTTGACGGATTTTCGGGAACAGGAAAAAGTATGATTGCATCATTTATTGCCGAGAAATACGACATGTACAGTCTTGACTCGGGACTTTTGTACTGTGTGGTCACATACAAATTAATAAAGGAAAACATTCTGAATTTTGATCCGGACAGAATCATAGCTATATTAAACGAACTGGAGATAGACAAGGATGGCACAATATACCTGGATGGACATAAAATTGATTTTGGTTTTTTCACCGGTGATTTTGTATTAAATAACGTAACATATTACGCGCATAAGGCGGAGGTCAGAGAGGGTATCAACCGCTTCATCAGGAACTATGCCAGAAATAAATCTATTGTTGTAAACGGGAGAGATATCGGAAGTGTGGTGCTGCCTAAGGCGCAGATTAAAATATTGTTTTGGCTTCCGGGGCAGGATACCGATGGTGCAAACAAATGCGAATGGTTGAGTGATAATTCAGTAAAGAGGAACAGACTGGATTATGATAATATAGAAAAACCGGACCAGCTTGGAGAAGATGATGTATTAATCGATGCGTCAACGGAATCATCTGTCGTTATTAAGGATATAGTTGTATGTAAAATAGATAACTGGATAAAACATCATGTAAAATAGGATTATAACTGCGTGGTGTCTATGGCATCACGTTTTTCTTTGTTCGGGCATCTTGCCATATAAAACAAAAAGCGGTCTCCCGGAGTAGTAATGCATTCGAGGTTATACTTGGTCTTTTAGAACATGATAAGAATTATGAGAATAAAACTATGGATGAAATAGATTCATTTAATATAAGACTGCGTCCGTTAGGTGTGGACGGGCTATAGACACTGGAATATTGGAGACTCTAGTGGATTAAAGATTCACATATAATAAAATGATAAGGAGGTGAAATAATGGAATTCTATTATGATTGTGTAGAAGAAAACGATATGGAGTGTCAATGTGATAGTGAATGTGATACGCTGAATTGTGATTGTGTCACGAAGGATTGATTTATATATAGTTATGTTTTGCGAAGTTCTAAGGGAATATCAGTTTTTTTAAGGGCCTGTCGATAAGGCAGGTCCTTTTTATAGTGGAGAAGATATTATGCTTACATATCATAATCATATTTTTAAAGAAATCTTACAGCCTATAGGAATAAGGTTTTATTTCGACGGTAGTATATATGTGGAAGTTAAAAATCAAGTCCAATCATGGGAAATGATGATCTCAAAAAAAATCCGTTCCGAAATGAATGTTAACTCATTTACGGCTATTAGTAACGGAGAGGCTGATTCCCATAAAAAATATGGGAATAAGAACAAAAGAAAGAAATTGAAGGATTTACTCCTTCATAATGCGGATTATTATAAATCTATGTCTGAAAACATCAATATTATGATCCGCACTAATGCAGAAGTAATAGTATATAAACAGATAAAGGGTAAAAATGCATCGTTATCTGAGAATGATGTGAGCCAGATTTGCGAGTTGAATCCGGATGCTGTCAAAAAGGCAAAGAAAGAGATCATAGAGCAGCTTGGTAAGAAATTTGAAGAAAGAATAGATACGATTACAAGTGATGAACGTATAACTGATGAATTAAAGATATATATTAAGGAGAATTGTCTGTCGAATCCTAAGTCGGTTTTAGAGATACTTTTTATACTTTCCATATTTGAAAAGAATGACAGTGATAAGATTTTTTACAAGCAATTCTCAGATCATTATTGTAAAGGATCAGAGCAGATAGCTGAGATAAGGGAAGTTACGGATACCATAGTTATCGAAGCGAGTGAGGAGACGGTTTTATACAGAGAAAAAGAAGTTAAAGAGATCATTGAAATTCTGCAGACAGGTGAGAAGAATAGTATTCTTTTAGCCGGCTTTGCAGGTGCAGGAAAGACTACGGTTGCCAGATGTTTGTATTCAAAAATGCGTTCTTCGTATGATTACCTTGGATGGATCAACTATACTGATAATCTTAAGGATAGTATAATAGCTGCATTTAAGAATGAAGAATACAGCGATGATACAATGACTGAAAAAGATGTGGAAATGAAGTGGAAGCATATTTTAAAGAAATATGCTTTCAGCAATAAGCGCAACCTGTTTGTAATAGATAATGTCAATATCATACCCGGTAAACAGGATCCGCGTACAGACAGGGAACTTCTGAATCTTCCCAGATGGAAGAATACAACGATTATTATTATCACCCGCCTTCCTTCTATACTCGGTTTCGGGCAGCCATATACTATTGGAAATTTGGGATCGGAAGGAGATGATAAAAGGTGTGTTGAGCTTTTTTATCATTACAATAAAGAGGCTAGGGAATTTGAAGACGATAACAGGGATATTGTAAAAGAGCTATGCAGGCTAGTTGATTATAATACAATGGTAATAGAGCTGCTTGCAAAAGGAAGCGTTTACGATTACCATGATCTGTCAGGTTTTTATAATAAGATCAAAGAAGTAGGTTTCAAATATGTAAATGAGGTTCCGGTCCAGACAATCCATGATTATGATGACCGGGAACTTGAAGGAGGTTTTTATACAAGCGCAGGGCAGCTGATGAAGCTTTTCAATTTAAAGATCAGGACAGAAAAAGAGCGTGCAGCATTATGGGACTTCCATTGTCTGCCTGAATCTGAAAAGATTTCACGAACGGAAATGAAAGAATGGATGGGCTGTACTATAGCGGATATTGATGAACTGAAAAACGAAGGTTGGATAAAATATACGGAAGGTATGTTTTCCATTCACCCTTTGGTCAGACAGTCTATTATATGCGCAGAAGATGAATGGGAGAAGTATAGTCAATGGAATATAGATGATGATCTGAATATTCGCAAGGATTCTTTATACTTACGCATTAGGAATAATACCCTGTATAAAGAAGATGACAGCTTTGAAATAGCAATTAAAAAGATCAAATATACAGACTATCTGTGTGGTGGTGGTAAAAACCTTTCTGCTGAGGCGTTGCTGTATATAGCAGCGAATGCCAGAAAACGCGGTGTCAGGGATATTGGCGTAAAATATTATGAAAAAGCATATCTTATGCTTAAAGACGAACTTACCAGATTGGGAGTATTGACTGAAGAATTTTTGAAATTAACGGATGAGAGTATGTCCGATGAAATCCCGGATATTGCTTTGGAAAAATCAAGAAAAAAAAGAAAGGTTAAAGTTAATGCTAAGAACATAGACCGTGTAAACTTATTTTGGAGAAGCACATATTACTATGGGTATATGCTAAGTTATACTTCAAGCGGATATGAAAAAGCTCTCAATCTCCTGTTTCAGGCATATTATATAATACTGGGATTGGGAGAAAAGGCTGATGTAAGGAAATATCTGGCACAAACGCTGGATCATATCGGATATACTATAAGTTGTTTTAAACCAGATGATACCGGCTGGATTCTTTGTGCTGAACATTTTTTACAACTTGCGATTAATATACGTAGGGCGCTGGTAAAAGAAGGCATAGAAGATGATATTGAAAATCTTCATAATCTGGCATGGAGTCAGGATAATCTGGGCAATCTTTATGCTATGACAGATATTGAAAAAATAGACGGTAATTGCTCATATATTATTGATTTTTCACCTTTGATACGTAATATCTTGAAAATCGACAATGAGACAAAAGAACTATCTGGGGATTCATTGATCAGGATATTAGAAAAAGATAATTCGACGGTCGATCCGGGGCGTATCCTGAAAGAGTCATTGACAGTACGAATAAAACTCTCTAAAATGACAAATGGTAGGTATGATTCGGAGGTGGGGTGGACATACTGCAATCTGGCAAGATATCTTTCCCAGGATGAATCCCAAAGGGATGAAGCAGAAAAAATGATCAAAGCTGCTTTAGCAGTTTACGAGAAGATGGAAGAAGAATTTCCGGAACAGCATAGATCCAGTATCGCCAGAACCTACAGAACATATGCAAAGCTTTTGTCTGAGTGGGATGGACGCAGATCAGAGGCTGTTGAGCTTTTGAATAAGGCCCTAAATTTAAACAAGAGGCTAGAAGATGATTATCCCGGGTTATATCGGAGAGAAATAGAGATTATAGAAAATGAATTAAATACACTTTTGTGAATAGCAAAAACTTTGTGCAAATGCACATAGATGCACAAAAATATACGAGATATAAAATGATCAGGAGGAAATATTCCGACTGATCATTTTTATTTATACAGATTGGATATGATGATCCTCCGGAATAGAAATCGATGAGAAAGGAGGCGAAAGAAGTGTTAGTAAGTTATGCAATAAGTGTACAGGGCAGCGGCCATGAAGAAGCCGGAAAACCCTGCCAGGATTGCAGCCGTTCAGAGAAGATCAGGGACGGAGATGGCAGAGAGCTGGTGGCAATGGCAATAGCTGATGGTGTAGGTGCCTGTCCCTTCAGTGACCGTGGAGCTGCCATTGCTGTCAATACGACAGTTGATAAGTTTAAAAACAGCATTGAAGAAGACAAAGAATGGGATAAAGATCTATTAGATCTGATCAGGCAGGCATTTGAGGCGGCGCTTACGGCGGTGAAAGAGACTGCTGAAGAAGAGCAGGTGGCGTATCCCTTATTTGACTCAACGCTCACGACTGTGATCTATGATGGACATAAAGCATATATAGGTCATATCGGGGATTGCGGTGTTGTAGTGCTGTATGCGGATGGTGAGTATGGGTTGTTTACTACACGCCATAAAGGAGCCGAAGTAAATCATGTTAAGCCCTTGAGACACAGCGAATTGTGGGAGTTTGTCGCGACAGAAAAGGAAACGGCGGCAGTACTGGCGATGACCGATGGGATACTTGATGAATATGTTGGCAAAAAAGCTATGAATAACAGAGTGTTTTTCCCTGCGATTAAGCCGTTTCTGATGGATCTTGTTGCAGATGAGGAAGATGTTGTTAGGGAAAAGGAGGAATGGGAGGCGTATTTGTCAACAGATAATGCTTTTCGTGAGCTTGTCAGAGATGACCTTACTATAGCAGTTGCACGTAATACGGAGCTGATAGAGACTATGGAAGAGCCCTTCTTTGACAGAGAAAAATGGGATGCTGATAGTACAGCATATGAAAAGGAGATAGAGGAATTTCTCTATCCGAGCGGATGTGCAGCAGAATAGCCCGGTTTTTTGCAAACAATGAACACGCTAAACATCTTATAAAAAGAGATGATCAAAACAATAGGAGGAAAAGAATATGAGTCAGCATGAAGAGATCAATGAAAAGTATGGGATTGAAAAACCCCGCAACCTTGAACCTGTAAACCCGTCAAAACCGAAGATCCCGACAGTATTGATCCTTGACACATCAAAAAGTATGGCACCTTATGCTGATAAGGTTATTGAGGCATTTTATAGACTCATAAGAGAGATCAGTGAGGATATTATGCTTCAGACATCACTGGAGCTTTGCGTGGTCACTTATGATGATGAGCCTCATGTGAGATCGGAATTTAAGAGATTCAGTACTGATATCAAGTTGCCTGAAGATCTTGATTTTGACGGAACTACTGCTACACACAAGACCATGGAACTTGCCATAGATCTGATCAATGAGCGCCGTAAGCAGTATGCGGAAAGAGATATCGACAGTTATAAGCCGGCTATCTATCTTATAACTGATGGGAACGCAAACGACGATGGTGATTACAGTCGTATCCGCAGATATCAGAATGATGGCGGCTGGAATGTATTACCCATAGCTATAGGCAACGACATCACTCCTGCAAAGATGGCTGAGATCAGACCTGATGGTATGTATTTCCACATTGAGGAAAGAGGAGAGCTTTCCGCAGCTTTCAAACTTATTAAAGATTCCTTTTCCTCGCTCACAAGGAATCTTCCGGTTCCTATTCCTGAAAACGTGCAGGTTATCCAGCTCAATAACGGTATTGACAAGGCCAGTGAAATTGTGGCATGAGATGAAAAACAGGCAGGAGAGGAGGATGATACGATGAGAAAGATAGAAAGAAAGAAAAGAATAACAGAAATGATAGTGTTTATTGAGCGGCTTGTGATAGCGGGACTTGTATTGCTCCTTATTACAAAGATCTTAGATTCACCGGGAAACACCTCTCCTGCGGCAGCAACATACATCATCCTTCCCGAGGGGAAGGGTGATGTGGCAGCCATGACAGATACATCAGAGGTCACGAGTGCATCGACCAATAATGATGAAATAGTTGCGGATGTTGAAGAAACAATAAAGGAAGAACCTGTACAAGAGGAAGAATCGTATATATCTGTTGATGAGGAGCCGGCAGCAATACAGGATACACAAGTAATGACAGAACATAAGAAGCAGTATACGGTAGCTAAACCAATATCCAATGAAAAGCATGTAGTGATCACAACAACAAACAATGAAGCATATGTAGAAGTCACACCAATAAGTAATGATAAACAGGTCGTGTATGAACCGCTGGATACATCTAAACAGGTTAATATAACACCTATAGGGGGTGATCGTAATCAAGTTGATATAACACCCATAGGGAGTGATCACGATCAGGCTGATATAACGCCTATAGGGGATAATCGCAATCAGGTTGATATAACGCCCATAGGGGGTGATCGTAATCAGGTTGTAATAACACAGTGATATAGGAGGATGACGCTATGCAGGAACAGAGAAGAGATACAGCATATAATAATAATTATATCAACGATCAGATGCAGTTATACAGGAAGCAGAGGCGTCTGTCATGGTTCCTGTTGTTTATCATAATCCTTTTACTTATTATCCTGATCAAAAAGTACATGGAACCTAAGACGTATGTAAACAATAATACGAGTACTTATGTGGCAACTCTTTCTGAAGTGGATCTGCCTGTAGTAACGGATACACCTAAGGTAGAAGAGGTAACTGTACCGACAGAGATGCCGGCAGTAAAAGAGGTTGTAGAGGAACCGGAGGTTCCCCAGCCAGCACCGGATCTTCCGTTATATAAGGCGAATCAGGTAAGTAATTTTGCCGTAAGTATAGGTGAGAGTTTGGATAACCGTGGTAATAAGTATAAAAAGGCTCTTCGTACCAGTTGTCAGCATGGCGCATATGTGATCTTTTCTCCTGAGGGCAAGTATAAGTATATTGAAGGGGATATTGCAACAGCTCTGGAGATTGGAGATGACGGTGAGATATGTATATACGATGAAAATGAAAATCTTCTTTATTCGTGCAGTGATATAGGTGTTCTTAATAATGTAGAGCATTTTAAAGTAGATATATCCGGTAAGGATCTGATTAAGATATACTTTGATGTTCCGTTAACACCCATATCCAGCATAGTGTATTTCAATACACTTATAGTGGCAAATGGTCGTTTTACAAACGAAGAATAGAAGTATAATGATGAAAGGGAGGATGGAGAGATGAGAGTACATAATATCTATAGAACAGGTTCTATTGAACAGGATGAATTCCCCAGAGCTTTTCAGCATCAGAAGGAGAAAGAGAAGCGCAGGAGAAAAGGGGTCATCTTTTTGGTGGGGGTAGTATACCTGCTTATCGCTTTAGCATTGCTCATACGGTTTTATATTGACACATTCAAGGACGGTATTTTTCCGTTTACCGATGCTGCGGTGGCAGGCAATGTAGAAACAGATAAGGAGCCTGTAATGACAGAAGAGCAGGAAGGAAACAAAACGGAAGCGACCATTGCTGAAAAGCCGGAAGAGATTGAGACCGAAGCAGTTAAGGAGACTGAACCTCCGGCTAAGGATCTTAAACTGTCAGAAGCAAACCATGTTACAAGAAATATGGTTAATATAGGCGAAGTGAAGGACAGACGCGGGAACCGGTATAAAGATGCTATTGCAGCTGATACAGATGGTGCTTATATTGTATTTAATCCGGAGTATAAGTATAAATACCTTCGTGGAACTATAGCATCAGGATTAGAACAGTATTCAGCTGAAATTAACATATACGGAGATGATGTGCTTCTTTATACTTCAGAAAAGTTTGATATATATTCAGCCCCTCAGGAGTTTGAATGCGACATTGAGGGGGTGGATCTGCTCCGCTTAGAGTTTACGGTGGACGGTAATTCTCTGTCATACGATCCGCTTATCGTAGCTGATGGAGTTTTTACAAATAATGAGTGAAGAACACGATCATCAGTCTCGTTATTGATAAGGAGGACGGATTATGAAGGGTACAAGCTTTATTGGTTCTAAAGGTGAATACATACTGGGTGATCTTGTCGATAACGGGGCTGAGGGCAGTGTATATAAACTGGCGAACAGACCGGATCTGTTGGTAAAGATTTATAATGATGGCGGAAAAGCCGGTGATAATATAGTAGCTACGAAGGAGACGGAAGACAAACTCAGGACGATGATGACGCTTGTAAGGGGGGGAGATGTTGACCGTTTCAGCACTGTGGCGTGGCCTGTAGACATTATATATCGCAGAACGGATCGTAAGTTCGCCGGTTTTGTGATGCCCGCAGTAAAAGGTCAGTCTATCTATATTTTGGAGGCAGAAGGTTTAAGGAATGACTACTTTGGAGAGTATGACTGGAGAAATTCAATACAGGCTGCTTATAATCTGGCGTGTATGACAGCGGAACTTCATAAAAAGAACATAGTTTTAGGTGACTGGAATATCAGAAACATAAGGATAACAAAAAAGGGGGCTATAGTACTGATAGATAATGATGGATTCACCATCAGATCTGCGGGCGGGAGGCTTTTTAAGAGCAAAGGAGCCAGGCCAGAATATATGGCTCCTGAAATGCAGGGGATAAGAAATCTGTCTGACCCGCGAGCGGTATTTAATGAGTATACAGATCGTTATGGTCTGTCAGTGCATATTTTTGAGCTACTCATGAACGGAGAACATCCTTTTAATGCCAGACAAGCTGATCCTTATGCAGCATCGATGAATGCACCCAAGATGATGATGAGCATATTAAAGGGGGAGTCACCTTATATTAACGGGATAGGAAGAATACCGCGTCATTCGCCTGACTATTGCAGGATGATGCCTCCATATATAAAAAAGTTGTTTAACAGAGTTTTTTCTTATAACGCAACTAACTGTATAAAGCCTGAAACTATCAAAGCCAGACCCTCTGCTGAGGAATGGCGTAATGCTTTGAATACGCTGAAACAGGATCTGCGTTCCTGTAATCGTTTCAGACATCATGTATATTGGAAAGGCGCTCCGGAATGCCCCTGGTGCGCGATGGGGATGGATGATAAGTGCTGCATTAAGAAGATTCCGGATGGATATCAGCCGTTATTTACGACCATGAGTGAAAATAAAGCTGTCTTACCCACGCATCCGGTCCGTATAAGGCCGGATGAAGCGCTGCCACCCGCGGATCTTATGAGGCGTTATCTGAACGAACCGTTGCATAGACCCGTCATACAGGGAAGCATCAGTGAGGAGGAAAGATATTCTGAAAGTGAGGATGTCTGGGAGAGCATAAAGGATGCTATACTTGGATTGGCTGCGGTGGTGGCAGTTGTGATCAGCATTGTATTGATATGATCCTATCTTAAATAGATTTGCTGCCATCCGGTGCAAAATAGCAACCGGTACAGGCTCAAAACATGCGTAACTAAATATGTCATAATAATATTTCTTTAATTCAGCTGAGTTCAACTGAATGCAGTAAGACATAAAACACGGAAAGGAGCAGGTATTATGAGCAGAAAAAGCAGATTGGATGAACCGGTATTTATTGTGAAACGTATTCTGTTTGCATTTGCTGCGGTCTTCTTTTATATGATGACGATGTTTAGAGGCATCGGTGATCTTTCCTACAGAAACTCTGTTCTGGTTCTGGCGGGCATAGTCATGGCAACACTGATTTTTGGGACATTGCTTCAGATGTATAAAACATCTGAGGATAGACTTGTAACATGGGATCAGTTGGCTGCATTTGGGTTATATGCGATCATATCTTATTGGGGGGTCGCATGGAAACTTATCGCTATTATCATGATCTTAACTCTGGATGTAGTACTATACCATACTCTTCCGGACATAGTCATAAAAATACGCAGAGGGAAAAAACCTGTACGGGTAATTTCGAGAGTGTTTCGTGGAAAGTATGAAGAGATACGAGATATTATTATCGGTGGCATAATTATAGTATTGATCTGTATGATTGGTTTCAGGGTGGTAAATGATAGGGGACATTTTGTCATTAGTCTACCGGCAAAGACGGTTAAAACGGATAAGTCAGGACAGACTATAGAAGACAATATGGAAAAGCTTATACTGCTTGACAACAGCAACTGGCATAACCTGACAGAAGGTGAAAAGCTTTCAGTCATGCAGAAAGTGGCTGATATTGAGTGTGATAATCTGGGTATCCCGCATAATCTGAAAGTATGCCTGGGAAATACAAGTGACGGGATTTTAGGATCATATAATGACACCTTGCATCAGATAACATTAAACAGGGATCATCTAAACAATGATAATTCATATGAGATCGTAGACACTATCGCTCATGAGACACATCATGCCTATGCACACAGAGCGGTTGAACTCCTGTCTCAGGTGGATGATGAATACAAAGATATGATCGTTTTCGATAACATAAAGGAGTACAAAGAGGAGATAAACAACTATATATCCGCTGAACAGGACGAGTTCAAATATTACACTCAGACAATGGAAATTGAAGCCAGAGAATACGGACATGACAGAATGGATGAATACTACTATGCCGTATATCAATATATACACGATAAAGAACCGATATTTACGGATTCGGAATATACCATAAATGAGAATATCTATGAGCACGATCCGGAAGATGAGGATGATCCGGATCACGGAGAATATATAACGGATGTATCTGAGGGTGAATTAGGATATTATTCGTATATAACAACATCCTATGGTAATAAAGGCGTTGTAGATAAAGAGGGGAATATCATAGTGTTGCCGGTGTACAAGGATGTTTTTGCAGATCTGGAATACATGGATATCCGGGATGGAACATGTACGGTTAGCTTTATCCTCAGTTACTATAATGGTGAAGTAAATACGTATACATATTGCTGGCCGGTGGATAATGACAGTGCCGTAACAGGGCTATAGTTAAGGGTATTTTAATGGAGCTGTTCTATGGCTGATCTGATACTGGAAAGAGAACTTAATAGAGACGGATACGAAGACAGACGCGATATCAAAATGACAAAACTTTAAACAGGAGGTATCTTAGCTAATACGATAAGAAAGGATTTGTTCAATAAACCATGTGAGGTCATTGAAGAAATTGCCCGCCAGAAGGCGGGCAATATGAACATTGAAATCTGATCAATTATTTTTTGCAGCAAGGAGAGCTTTGAGTCGGGCGATTTCCTGCTTTTGGCTTGCATTCTCATCCTGCAGCTTGGAAATAGTCTGTTCATTTTTTGAAATGATCTGATCTTTTTCGGAAATAAGATCCTCCATTCCCTGCTGACGCAGGATAAAATCCTCGCGGGCTTCACATTCCTGCTGGATTCGCTCGTCTTCGGACAGTTGATATATGGTTTCGGCAGCATCACTTAAGCTGACGTCTTGTGAGGCAAGCATTTTTATTTCCTCCCATGTTTGTGACTTAAACAGTCTGGCCCATTTGTCGATATTATATCGTTTATCTTCCTCTGTTGCAAGGGAGATGTTTGTAAGGTCGATCACCCGGATAGATAGTTTATCGATGAATACATGATGGGTTTTAATATCCGTAAGCTTGTAAGTTGCATAGAAGCTGGGATGATCCGGGAAGAGGGTATAATCAAGGAAGCCTATCTGGTATACAGGCTTTAAGTCATTATACTTGGATCCTTTATTAAGCCTTGAGAAATTTCGGCAGGCATAGATAGTGGAACGCTCAGGCCAGTTATACTCATTAACAACCTGCATCTCAAGATTGAGACGGCTGCCGTTGTTAAAGCTGATATTTACATCGAGGATTATCATTTTATCTGAGACACGTTCACCGAGGATGATGGGATTAGTGATCGTTGCATCTTTAACCTGCGATGGAGAGAAATGCAGCAGTGAACATATAAGAGCTTTTAGAACATTCTTGTTCTCCTGCAGCATGGCCTTGAAAAGGTAGTCGTTGGTCAGTGGGATAGTAACCGGTCCGGTAGCATTTTGAAAAAGTGGTTGTTTTGATAGTGATTTTTTTGTCATAAATCTCCTTTCCTGATCTGCCGGAAGAGTGTCAGGGAATAAGGAATAAGACACAAAGATCCTGCAGATCACTTTGTATTAATGATAGTTTCTTGTCAGTGAAAACGTAGCAGATCTGCCACTCAAGATGCACTGCCTCGGGATCTCACAGTGCAGGATGTTCACATCTTTTGTGAGTCGTATGCTATCAGATAAGGAGATACTTGTCAATAATAAAACAGGCAGTTTTACAGTTTTACATTAAGCTTGTAGGATTTGGGAGAGAGCGGGTGTTAGAGGATCCGCCTTTATTTGCTAAAAAATCGCTACAAAATGGTACAATAGCAAGTAATGAAAGGGGAAGCCTATGTTCATCAATAAGTTAAATCAGCTCTATAAACCGAAACGGATATTTTATTATCAGGAAGCATCAAAGGAACAGATCGATGCTTTCTATCATGGCGTAATACCGGAAAAGATTGCGGTGTACCAGGGGGCATTTGGTACCTATGATATTCCCGGATGCCGCTATTACGTAAAG
>Ga0247609_10002701_pt1 | contig 18514 bp, 4 predicted proteins | sample 172DNAGHGlowgp2_FD_193487 | JGI IMG/M metagenome (GOLD analysis project Ga0247609, IMG submission 193487) | Sheep rumen microbial communities from Palmerston North, Manawatu-Wanganui, New Zealand - 1728 DNA GHGlow gp2 | ecosystem: Host-associated > Mammals > Digestive system > Stomach > Rumen ...
TAAAACTCTTACTATGCACTCCAGCATCAGCTATATGTATAATTATTTTAAATGATTTTTGTCTCCAATTCATAGTTATATTGTCTGAAATTAATTTATATCCTCTTACTCAATCTTCAGGAGTATCTCTTCCCCCTGTTGCAGTGATTGATTCCATTTTATTTTTTAAATAATAAACATCACCTAGAGGTTGATACTCATGATTATCTGAAGTACTATTAATTGGATCTCTATAAAAAACCCCTCAATATTTAATATTATAATTTTTTAACTTAATATTTTCATTTAATTTATCTTATATTTCTTTACATTTATTTTTAACTCCAGAAATCTAACTACTCATCGAACCTGTACTATCTATCATATAGACAATATCTAACTCTCCTCTTCCATAACTATTATTTTTCAATCCGCCATATAAATTTGAATAATTAATGGAGAAATTTACACCTTTTGGCCTATAATTTTTTGCAGTTTCCCCATCATCATAAATCATATGTGCTTCTGGTCTTGCTAAGAATCTAGATATATTTTGTATATATCTCCAAGTTGCTATATCTCCATTGCTCATATTAATAAAAGCTTTTGTATATCCTCAATCAATAATAATATCACCTTCTTTACCTTGAGTACTGTAAATCATTATGCATATATTTCCAGAAGAATTTTTTGCAAAAGGAATAAACGGTTTTATATCTTCATTATTATTACTATTTGAATAAGATATAGTTTCACCTTCGTAAATTTGGGGTATATTTCTACCTAAAGGCATTCTTTCTGTTCCATTTGGTAATCTGATTGTAGAAGTATCATAAATACCATTACGTGTTAAATTTCCATTTGCTTCATAACCTACTAATACATTTGTGCCATAGTCATTTCCTGTTATTCTAAGATTAGTTTGAGGTAATACTCCATTAAATCTTATTTTATCTAAAAACATATTTGCCTGAAAATATAAAGGCTCATTATTGCAACAAAGAACTACTGCGCCTCTATTTCTCCAATATAAAAGTAACCAATCTATAAATTGTTCTACTAATCCAGCATATCCTGAATTATCAGGTAATTGATTTAAATCAGGTCCACACATAACCCAAACTGTATAATAATTACATTTTCCATTTTCGTCTTTATTAGTGATTTCAGTAATTGCATCAACATAATTCAAAACAGTTTTTACTTTAACTCCTAAATAATCAACCACACCAGTAATACATTTTGAATTCGATTCATTTGTCTGACTAATATATTTAGGATCTAATAATTGATTTTCTACCTCTGATAGAGCACAAGACCATAGCATAACTATTAAAATTTTTTGACCTGCTAAACTATTTTCTTTGAGCAATCCAATCTTATCTCCTTTTGGATTTATCGGCCTTCCTAATTCATCATAACCACCGTTTACCTCATCATTAACCATATCCTAGCAATTTGTTGTTAAAGGGCTTTGTTTTAGTTCATTTCTCAGGGCTTCATAAAAATATTTTTTATTTTGAATTAACTTTGAAATTTCAGTTTTTATGCTTTTTTCACTTTCTTCTTTTTTGTGAATGTAGTATATTTCATTTTTGTCATTTGTATTTCCTTCTAATAAGCTTAAAATAGAATTTAATAAATTACTAGGATTTATATCAAAAATAGCTTGTCCAAATATGTTTCTAATTCCAAAAGGATATATACCTAATCCAATTCCAATAACTTGAATATTTGTTTGTACTAATTTAGCAACAATATCTTTTAGCTTATTCTGCTTATCTTCTTCTTATAATCCATCTGTTAAAACAAAAAGAAAAGAAGGGAAATTATTAGTTCTCATTCTTTTCAAATCAAAAGCAGCTTGTAAAGCAGATATAAGACTGCATTTCTAATTGGATTGGCAAGACAGTGATACAATAATTCCCTAATTAAGATTTTTTTTTAAAGCTGCAAAATTTGGATATTCAGAGCATAAAATAATAGGTCCATCTTCTCATATTACAATCAAATCAAAAGAATTAATAATACTCTTATAGTATTTAAACTATGATTTATATTTATATGATTCAAAACTGAAAATGATGTATCAATGATAACAGTTATTATATATTCTTTTAGGTTTCCAATTGCGTCTTGTAAATATATCATCGGATCTGGTACAGGATTCAAAAAATATAAAATTAAAGCCATGACATCAATTTCTATTCCAGTATCAGACAAAACTTTTAAATTTGCTTCATTTGGCTTGAATATTTCTTCTAGTATACCTCTATTTAAATTCATTCTAATACTTAAAAATTTATGTGCAAAATTAACTGAGTTATTTTCTTGTTCATCAACGTTATTGAGAACATTTTGTGCAATTTGATGTAATTTGTTTTTGTAATGATTAATATCTAGAGGCCCTTTATTTGTGTTGAGAGATGATGAAATAAAAGCATTTTTTGCATATGTTCCATTTAGTTTAAATAAAGATTTATCATCTAAGACATTCAAATAATTTTTTATAAAATAAGAAATAGGAATTTCATTCTTAATTTTGAATAATGGTTTTATATACTTAATTTCATTTGTTGAATCTTCATTTTTTGGTCTTATTAGATTATGTACGAAAATATCATTTATTTTGGTTTTAAATTCTTCATCTATCCTCAATTCTAAACTTTTTATAAAAATTCCTGAACGACTCTTTGTTTCATTTAAAAATATACTCCAAATTTCATTTAAAAATTCTTTATTTTCCTTTGTTAAAATTGAGGATAATGTAAATATGAATCCAAAAGAATTATTTTTTTTATTAAAAATATTTGTGTCCCAAGTATTTTTTTGAGTGTAAATAAAGCTTTTATCTAGTCCATCTGTTAAAACAAAAAATGAAGAATACTTAAAACCAGATTTTGAACTTAATTCTTCCAAGCTATATTTTAAACAAGAGGGAATGTTTGTTCTAAATCTTCTAATCATTAAACATTCAAAAACTCTCTCTAGTGCTTCTATTGAATGAGGCTCATTGTGATCTTTTAAAACACATCTAAATTCTTCATCTCCCATTAATACTATTGAATATTTTATTTCTAGGCAATTTAGAGCATTGGTCATTGCACAAACAATGAACATATTTAAAGCCTTTATTTCCTCACTTATATAAACAGAAGGATCTAATAAAATAAAAACTAAAGTATCAAAATAATTCACTTTTCCGCTTCCGTTTATATTTACAAACAAAGTATTTGCTAGAGAACTTGATTTATTATATAATTGCTGAATATTCAATTTATCATATTCTCCTATATTAAAAAGGGTCATATTTTTGAATTTATGATGATTTTTTGGATTTCCTAAGTCTAGTTTTTGCACTATATTTAAATCTTTATTCTTTTTTTCCTTTTCTAAAACTAATAATGCTCTTTTAATACCATCTTCTTCTTTAAAATTCTTTTCATTTATATTTGCTGGATCTACAACTACTGACATATCATTTATTTTACCTACCTTAATTTCACTTTTAACCTCTCCAGGGCCTTCATCATCTTCAGATTTACTTTCTTTATCATCTTCTTTATAAATATTTTCAAACCCATTTTCATCAATATCCAATATTTTTATTTTTTCTATTTTTACCTCTTCATTAGGAGCACTCTTTGCCTCTTTTTTGTAGGTTTTATTATCTTCTTCTGAATCTGAGTCATTTTCATCTATAAAATATTCCTCATTTTTTAATTTATTTACTTTCATTTTTCCAGTCTGTGCTTGTTCTTGTATAAATTTATTATTTCCTATGTTTTTATCTGTATTCCAATTATCTTTATTTTTAATTATACCTTTCATTTTAGGAAATATTATGTAATTTTCTTTACTATATTTTTTTGTTCTTTTAAATGGATAATTTTTGCCGAATTTAAATCCAATTCGAGTTAATTTCTCATATAAATTTTGAAATCCAGACAAAATATCATTAATATCCAAGGAAAAAAAGGAATAATTTTTCTTATCTTCAAATTGATCAACAATAGAAATTAATTTTTGGAAATAATTCCCTGCTATTTTTTGATTTTCAAAATTATTACTTTTTGAAGCAGAAATAATATAAAAATATAAAATATTTATTATTTTATTGCAAATAGTGTAATATTCTATTATTTCATTTAATGTGAATGATTTAGGAGATTTCAATTCTATTAATGATATATCACTTATATCAAATTTGTCTGATTCTTTTTCTATCATTTCTATTTTTTCCTCTTCTATTATTATTGGATTGATATCCTCTGCATTTTCTGGTTTTTTATTTTCTTGTAAAAGATATTTATTATATCCCTCTATTTTATTTTCGTTTTCAAAATCTTGAATGACATACTCATTTTTTAAATTTATAAAATCGTTTATATCAAACTGAAAATAAGCATTTCTTATCTCTTTCATTTTTTCCTTCATAATTTCCATTGTTTTTGTTGGAATATTTGCAAAATATAGGATATCTTTGTTTTTGTGTATTTCATCATATTTTTCTTTGAATAACTTGTAAAGAATGACTATTAAATTATTTGCCATAATTGTCAAATAGATTTTATTTAAATCTTTTTTTTCTAATATTTCTTTTTCTTTAGATAATTTTTCTTTTATGGAATTTGGTAAGAAATCAATAAATTCTTTCAAATATTTAATAATTATTTTTTGATTTTCTTCTAGATTTTTATAATAAACTTTTATTATTATTGGTATTTTCCAATAATCATTATATTCATTTATTTTATATATCATTTCTTTGGCTTTTTCGATGCTGCCTTCTTCTTCATAATTTAAATATTTAAAATTTTCAAAAATATCAATATAATTTTTTTCCATTCTTGGGATAGGATACCAATTTTCATCATTAATTATTCCTAAAATAGAGATATAATTTTTATGCTCATATGTTATTTCAATCGTGTATTTTTGAGGCTTAAAATTTGTGTTAAATCCAATTATATAGAAATTAAAACTAGGCTCAATTAATGGCCCACTATTGTTTCTATTGAGATATAAATTAGTTGCAAAGGGAATATATATATTAAATGGAGTTATACATATTGAATTTTTTTCTATTTCATGTTCAATCTCAATAAGTTTATTATTTTCCTGAGAATATTTATATTTTGGCAAATCCATTAAATCTTTCAATAAATTAGTTTTATTTCTAATATTTTTTGGATTAATTTTAATCCTTTTTTGAACTTGATTCCCAATCACTTCAATATAATATTCTTTATATTGAGAATAATTTACTTTTTCATTTATTGAAAAAGTGATATAAAAAATATACTCACTTTTTCCTTCCTTTCCGTTAAATTTATTCTCTTTTATTTGAATTTCTTCTGGTTTTTTGTAATATAATTTATATTCAGTCTTACAATTAATTTTTTTTTCCAATTTAAAGTACAATTTATAATCATATGGGACTTTTTCTTTATCAACATAAATTATTATTTCATCTGAAATAAATTTTTTTTTATCATAGGAATACCATTTTAAATTAAAATCGAATAAATGAATTTTGGAATTAAATATAATATTGATATAGAAAGTGGATGAAAAATATATTTTTAAAATAAAATTGATAATATTATTTTCATCATCTTCACATTTAGGTATCTTTATTACTAAATTATTATCTTCAGCAATTAATATTGGTTTCTGTGAATTATTATTTTCTAATGATTCAAGAGAACTCTCAAAATCAACTATATTATTATTTAATTGATTTTCATTTTTTGAATTATATAAATAATCAAAAGAAAATTTAATATCAGAATTAGCGTATACTATATCAGAATTAAACATAAATACATTTTTTTCAGAATTATAAATCAATTTATAATCTAGAGAAGAAAATATTATTGATAAAGGTACAACATTTAAACTTAGTTCAAAAGGTATTATTGCTTCTTTATAACCTTCTGAATTAATTTCTAACTGAAATTGAATATTTTGAGTATATAATATTTTTTCTGATTTTATATTTTGTATATCTATATATATTTTTAGTGTATTTTCATTATCAATTTCATCCACTGTTATACCTTTCATATTACAATTTCTAATAAATCCTTTTATTTTATTTTCTTTAAGGTTTAATAATTTTATAACAAAAGGCGTTGAAAGAAGAGATGGAATATAAGAGCCCAGAAACATTTTGAATGATTTAGATGAAAATGTAATTATCTTACCATTATCACTTATCATTGGATATTTAAGATAAGAAGTATCAGAAATGTAAATAGATTGAATATTACTTGGTTCTTTAAATATTGCAATAAGATTATTGTGATTTTCTATAAAGATTCTATCTCCTTCAATTTTTTCATTTAGATACATTATTTTTTTGATATCTTTTAAATTTAAAGACAATTTGTCTTTGCAGTTTACAATAAATTGGTTTAAAACTCTAACATAGTTTTCTAAATTAATATCATTTTCTTTTCCATTAGATGTTTTCAAATTTTGTTTATCAATAGAATCTAGTATACTTTTTATTTTAATTTGAAGATCTTTGTCATATTTATTTGTTTTTCTTAACAATTCTACATCAAACTTTTTAACTAAATTAAAAAAATTATCTAAATTATCACGCTTAAATTCTTTTCCATTAAATGTTATTTTTGGTTCAAAAATTTTAATAGAATTTTCAGCATCTCTAATCATCATTGCTTTTACTTCTTGATTAAAGCTTATAGATTTATCAAAAGAATTTATAGATAATTCCTCTATTTTAATTTTTCCTTTCAGATTTATTTTTCTTTGTTCATTTTTTAGTTTTGTAAAAGTTGAAAAATCCTCTACATCTTCTTTATTAAATATTGATGCTTGTAGATATATATCTCTGCAATTACCATCAAATTCTATTTTTTCATTTTTGTTATAAAATTTATTTTTTATTTTAATAAAAAATTTATAATTTCTATTCAAATTAGCATTAATAGTTAATTTGTAATAAAGAATTTCAATTTTTGAAGAAAAATTGAAAAAATTTTTATTAGTTATTATTTTTTTAAATTCACTTATTTTATTTTTAAGAATATCTTGTCCTTGAAGTTCTGTGCTTTTAATAATATCTAAACATTCTAGTAAATCTTTTTTTACTTTTTCAAAATTTTGTTCAATATTATTAATTTCAAATCTCAATTTTCTATCTCTTTCCTGAATATAATTATTATGATATTCTTTAGTCTTTTCTTTTACTCTTTTTTCAATATTATCTATAATTTTAGGGACTAAACTTTTAATTTCACTGAATAACCTAATTGTTTCTTCAATATTTACTTTTATTTCAGTTTCCAATAAATTATATTGACTTTTTTCTTTAATTCTTTTTAAAATTTCATTCTCAGGAGTTTTTATAAACATTATCAAATCATCTTTTGTATTGTTAATATTTTTATTAAAAAATTCTTCTATTTCATTTTTAAATATTAAATCGAATAATTTTATAATATATTCTATTATTATTTCATTTTTAAATTCTTTTTTATTTCCATTTGAATCAGCTAAAAGTATACCAAAAAATTCATAGAAATGCCTTATATTTTTATTAGTTATCTTTAGTTCTGGAGGAATATCATTCAAAACTAGATTTATCCAATATATATTTACTGGCATATTTTTTTTTGTTAAAGTAGTAATTTTGCCTTTAATATATTGTTCTACTTTATTTTGCAGATCATCAGCTTCCAATTCCTTTCCCACATTTATAAATTTATTATTTATTTCTATGTTTTTATGTCTATAGCAATTATATTCAAAAGTTTGAATATTACTAATTACTCTTATTTGAAAATACCAAAAAGATATTTTATTATCTTCATATATAAAACTATTTCTTTCATTTTTTTTCCCTATTAAATCCAAATAAAATGTAGAATAATATTTGGATAACCAAAATGCCATTCCTGGATACATAGACATTAATTTATTATTCCAAGATTTATTATTAAAAAAGTCAATATCTTCATAAGTAAGTTTAATATTAGATTCAGAATAATTCTGTTCATATGCAGTTGCTAATGTAAAACAATTTAAAATTTGCTTTATGATATCATAATGAATTTCTTCAATTTCATAAGATTGATTTTTTTTTTTTAATTCCAGAATGTTTTTTTTTATACTTTCTTTTTCTAGTTCTAATATTTTTGTCAATTCCATATAAGATAGCTTATCAAAATTTTCGTCACATTTATCGGGTGAAATGATTTTAAATAAAGAGCGACCAATTTTTTCAATATAATTTTGAAATAGATTTTTTTCTGAATCATTAATTTCTTGTTGTTCATACATATGTAAAGCTTGATATAAAACTGATTCTATTTCTTTATTCAAAGAATTTTTAAATAAAAATCCTTTTGAAGGGATAATACTAATATTTTTATTTTCATTTTCTTCAGTATATGTTATTAAAAATAAATATAGAAAATCTTTAGGCTCAAATTTTGGAATTATTAGATAATCTTCTAAATTTGTTGTGGCAGTTTTTGTCCATTTTAAAATATCATCATTATAAAATTTATTTCCTCTTCCTCCAATTTGGTCATTTATTACCTCTGCAACTTTTATAAATTTGCAAAACAAATCTTCGATTTTTTCCTTCTTTTTACCAATATTAATTATTTTATATAAAATTAATGCCCTTATTATTCCCATTACTTTTTTTTTGTACATATGTATAAATTCTCCTTTTTCTAGAGCATATTTTCCCAAAATATCAGTAATAATTTCAATTTCTTTATCTAATTGAAATATATCAGATAAAATATTTTTAGTTTTCTTGAAAATTTCAGATAGCTTTTTATGCTGTAAAGAATATGTTTTTAAAATATCTAAGCATATCACATGTATATCTTTATTATTAAAATCATTTAAATTATTTGATTCATTAAAAGGAAAAATAATTTTATTTCCTGGAAGTTTAACTTTTAAATTTTTAAGATAATTATCAATATTTACTTTGCAATTTTCATAAACTTCTTTAGTAGGATTATTTAATTTACTTTGCAACAAATGAATTAATTTTTCTTTATACTTTTCATTGTCTTCAAAATGATAATTGTTTACAGTAGCAATGAGTTCATTTATACAATTTTTATATTTTTCTGTTTGATCATTCCTTTCTACATCTTCCTTTAAATAGATATACTGACTCTTGAGACTTTTAATAGATAATTCATTTGACCAAAATTTTTCAAAAGGGGAAATTAATTTATTATACCATTTTATTTCTTCATTTATTTGGGTAAAATAATCTTTTTTATCTTTATCTTCAATAAATGTATAATTAAAAAAGCCTGCTTGAATTTTATACAAAAATGAATTTGAATCCCCATAGATTAAGCTTTTATTTCCAATTTTGATTTCTGAGAGATTTTTAGTAAAAGATATTATTTTAGAAACACTTCTTATATCTATATTATTATATATGTTTTTAATCGCCTCTAATAATTCTTTTTCAAAAGGTAAACAAAAATGAGGAGTAATAGATTCAAGTTTATCATTGTCATAAAATAAAACTAAATACCATATTTTCATAATTAATTTTTCTTCTTTTTTGATATATAAATCATCTTTAGATTTACTGGGTAATTTTTCAATTCCATATGCTCTTTTATTCTCTTTAATTTCATTTTCAAATTCAGGATTCATTTCATCAATTATTTTAATATTTTCTTCTGTAACTTTAACCATGATATCAAGAAATTTGTTTTTATCTTGTAACTGAATTTCATTATTTAAAATTTTTGAACATATTATATAAAACCAATTTGTTACAGAAATTTTTTCTTCTTCTTCAGTATTTTCTTCTGTGTTTAATAAAATTTTTTCTTCTTTTTCTGTTTTAATTATCATTTTACTTCTTTCAAAATAAAAATCTTTGCTTAAATTTATGATTATAAATAAATTTTTGAAATATTCTTTATCTTCCTTTACAAAATTAAATGAAATACTTTTAGAATCATATCCAAATTGAAAATCAACTTTATTTTCAATAATTTTATATATTAAAAAGATCATTTTAAACATTCTTATTCTCTTGCATTTGTCTTTTTTTTTATCTAACATTATTTGATTAAATGGAAATATATGGGTGGCATTTATATCTAGATTTATGCATTTTTTTAAAATATTCAAATTATCATATAAACAAGCAATATCATTAGTATCCAATAATTTTTTGATTGAATTAATATATTCTATAAGCTCATTTGGTAAATAAATAAAATTATCTATTAATTTATCATTTTTCATTTCTAATTCTAATCTTGAAACCAAATTAATTTTTGAAATTTCTTTTATTAAAAATGATTTACTAATAAGTTCTTCTTCATCATTAAGAGTAAAATCCATTAAATTATATTTAGTGTTCTTATCTGCATAATCTAGAACATTTCTAATTAAATTTTTTATAATTTTTAAATTATAATAATAAAAATATCTTATTTTATTTTTCCCAGAATTTCCAACAAATTCATCAAGCATTTCCAAAGTCTCATCTATATAATATACAATTAAATATAAATCATTTATTTCAACTTTCCTCAACAATTGTAAAAAACTAATAAAATCGAAATCATACTCTTTTAATATTTTTTTTGCTACTTTTTGAATGTTTCTTAAAATTTTGAAAATTTCTGAATATTTTAAATATATATCTTTATCTCCTGTATCAAATTCACATGATTTTTTTAAATTACTTTTTATTATATTTTTTACTTCATTAATATTATTAATATCATTTTTATTATTTATAGAATTTATATAATTTAAATAAAAAGCATTTACTAAATGCTTACATAAATCATTTTCATTTTCACTTTTAGATATTTCTTCACTTATATATTTTATTATCCTTCCTGTAAATTCAACTCCTCCAGAGAAAAATTCTTGATTTTCCAAAATTTTTTTATTCATTTCTTGATGTATTATTGCAATTTTTGAAGAAATTTCTTGACATAATATTTCACCAATTTTATTATTATTTTTCATATATCCATATATTATCTGTGAAGAACTTTCAATATCAACATCCATTGGAGCCAATGTAAATGTAATGCACTTATTTAAAAACATTTCATTTAATTGATTATTATTAGATTTATTCAAAGGATTATAAGTAATAAATAAATGGAAATTATTATGTATTTTTTTGTGCAATTGATTTTTCGAGAAAATAATATCTTCCCCAGTTTCGGTCAAATCCAATTCTGGATTTTCGTCACACAATCTAATTAATTTATCAGATATAACTGGATTGGCAGATTCTATTCCGTCTATCAAAACCCAGTATCCATTTTCCAAAGCTTTAATAAACATGGATTCATTTTTTTTAAATCTTTTGTAAGGCTTAATTAAATCTTCTAAATCATTAGCAATTTTTTTAAATTCTTTGTATTGCTCTTCTTCTATATTTCCACTATTCAATTTTATGTATTCTTTTATTATATTAATCAATTCATTAAATTGTTTCACAGACCACTTTTTTTCGATTATTTCATTATTATAATTATCATAAGTAAAATGATCAGTTATATAACTTTGAAATTCTTCTATTTTAGATAAAGATTCAAAATATTTAACAATCATTGAAATTTCTTCTTTTTCTAAATGATCTAACAAAGTTGATTGTCCTGTAAATATTGAAAGGCCAGTTTCTTTGTTTATTTGATAAATAATTATTTTTTGCCCTAGCATTTCTGCAAATAATCTTATTAAATGAGTTTTTCCAGCAGCAGTATCTCCCTGGATGATACATGCTCTTTTACATAAAATGGACAAAACTAAGAAAAGTATACATTGCTTTTGTTTAATATTTAGAGTATTAATTTTATCTAATATTTCTTTTTGTTTTTCTTTAATTTTATCATAATATGGTATTTTAATTTGCTTTTTAATATCATTTTTAAAACTTATTGATAAATAATCATTATTTATTCTAATAATAGGATTTACTTTCATAGATAAAAATCCTAACTCATTCATTATATCTTTAATAAAATCATTCTGAATAAATCTATAAGCAAATAATATTTGTAATATAATTGATTTATCTAAAGAATCTTTAGTATATTTTCTGAATAGAATATATTTAGTTATATCATTTAAGCTAAAATATGAAATATTCCCTTTAATATAAGAAAATTCTCTTGATTTATTAAAGCATTCTGCAAAATCTTGAGCTTCCTCAATCAGCTCAAAAGCTTTAAATTTTTTAAAAATTATTTCTTTTATTTCATTAGCTGATAATTTAGGAAGAATATAATACAATACACAATTTATTAAGGATAGTGGTAGTTTATCTTTTATTGCAATATTACTTTGACTATTTATCACTCCTATTAAATTAATTTTACTTTTTGCTTCGCTCTTTCCATCAGGTCGTAATATATTAGTCTGCTTTTTATTAAATATTGAACACAAAGATTCCATTAAAGCTGATGATGCTTTATTTAAATTGTGAAATACTATAATTATTTTATCTCCGTTTTTTCCTTCTTTGCCAACTAAAGCTTTCAATATTTTTGTTTCACAAAATTCTATTATGATTTGTCCTTCTTTTCTTTTAATTTGATTTCTTCCAAGTAAATCTTCAACTTTTGTTGATTGAGTTATTATAAAATTTATTATTCTATAATTTAATTTATAAGCAACATAATTAATTGCTGTTTGCTTTCCTAGTCCTGTTCCACCTTCTAAAATAACAGGAGTGTTAGTAGCTATTCCTAAATGAATATAATCGATCATTTCTGTAAATGTTTTTGTGAAAGCTAGATTATTCATATCTTCGTTTTTTATTTCTTCTCCAATTCCACATTCTATTTGAAGTTTATTATATTTACTTTCAATTATTTTATTTCCACCTATTTTTTTGGAAATCAAAGGCTCTTCATTAATATCCTCACCAGATATTATTTGTCCATTAAATCGAGGTAAATTAGCTTTAAGCTTTTCTTCAATGCTATAAAATTGACTTTCAGGTGTAAGTCTAAATTTATAAGATAATCCATAAGTAATTCTATATAAAATAAATGATAAAATATTAACTCTAGAAGTATTTTCATTTTCTTTGAATATTTCTTGTTGATTAGATAATGATAAAGCATTTATCATTTGAGATAAGGAATTATTCTTTATATTTTTGTAGAATTGTATTACTTCATCGATACACGCTTGATTAAAATCAAGTTTATTGTCCAATAAAAAACTTTTCAAAACATCTTTTTGTTCATCCATAGTATATTTATCAGAACATATTATGGTAAATCTTGATAAAATAGCTTCAGATAATTTATTTTGTTCTCCCAAAGAACATGTTGCGAATATTCTAAAATTTTCTCCTAAATTTGAAAATTCTCTGTCACCTTCCTTTGTAAAGGTATCGTGAATATCTTCATTTAAAGTTAAATTATGCTTTCCTGAAAATAATTCGTTGAAACGCTCTAATACAACAGTAGGTAAATTAGATAAATATTTTAAAATTAAAGATTTACCTGATAAAATAGAATTCAAAATTAATCCAGGTTTAAATTCAAGATTTACATTATTTAAATTTTTTTTCTTATCATTATTATTATTTATTAATTTTTTTTCGAGTATGTCTAATGTTGTTTTAAATTTTTTCTTATTTTTTTTAAAAGATAAATCATCTATTTCTTGCAATAAATTGTCTTGCTCTTTTTTTATTTCTTCATAATTTATTTCATTAATACCAGCCCAATTTTGAACCATTTTTATATCTGTATCTTTTAGAGGAGCATCTAAAATATTATATATTTGCTTCAGATAAAAAGCTTTAACTTCTGAATCTGATAAAAAAATAGTTGAACCTAATAATTGACCTAAAGATGTCTCAGAATTTAATTGAATAGGTTTAATATCAGGCAATAATAATTGTGCTAAATAAGTTTTATATCCAGATTCACCTATAATTAAAATAGGCTCTTCATCATGTGCAAGTAATATCTGAAATAATTCATTATATAAAGAGGGTAAACGAAAAATATATTTATCTTTATTAAAAAAATGGATGTATTTTAATGAAATGCCACATTTTCCTTTTCTTAGGAAATTTTGTTCTTGTCCTTTTACTATTTTTGCTTCTTCATTAAAAATATCTTTAATATTATTAACTTGTTTATCATTTAATTGAAATATTAATTTTAAAATATTAGAAATCTTATTCAATAAATTTTCTTTTATTGATTTATCTTTTAAATCCTTTTTATATATTCCAGACAATGTATAAAAAACAATATTATCTATAAAATCAATATTATTATATTTATAAGCATTCTTTTCTAAAGATTGAAATTGTACTCTCTTTAAGACTTTAGTGATATCTCTTATAGACCAATTTGGAATATATGTTAATTGTAATTTATTAAGTTCTTCCATATATTGAGCTATTTTTTTTCCATTATTTAATAATTGTACTTTTTTATATTCATCTTTTGAATTATATAACTCCAAATTAATACTACCACATATTTTTTCAATATCTTCCATTGGAGGTTCAGGATAGGGGATGCATTTTAGTCTCTTAGCTAATAATTTAGGAAGAGAATTTCTTCCAGTTGTGGTAAAATCATTTTGACAGGCAATGAAAAAAAATTTTTGGTTAAATTGAATTTTTTTTTGAATACCTGGAATGAAGATTTTACAATTAAAATTGAAATCTAAAGCTGGAACTAAAGATTTCATTACTATTTCGGGACTTAAATTCATTTCATCAGCAATAAAAGTTGTACCTTCTTCCATAGCCTTCAATAAAGATCCATTGATAAATTCAATTTCATTATTTTTCATAGTAATATTTCCATAAAAATGATTTGGCTTTGTATTTGCATGGAATGAATGCATATAAAAATCTTTAGATAATTTCATACTTTTTTCTCTGATCCTAGAAAATTCACGTGCGCAAGAAGTCTTACCAACCCCTGTTTTCCCTACTACACAAATATGTAAATTGATCATTGAAGCAAGGAATAACTTAGCCATAAAACCTTTAAGTTTTGGAGATTCTTGAAAAAAATATTTATTATCATTACTTATTCCTGTTTGAAAATTTAGATATTTTTGGTAAATAAAATCTTCTATAATATTATCATCTTCTATTTTTGGAGCAATAGTTAATTGAAAAGCATATCTAACTAGTTTCTCTAATCCTATGCTTTTTTGTGGGTCTAATTCTTGAATAAATATATTTACTGCTCTACAAAATAAACTTAATTTATATACTGATAATTCACCATTATTAATTTCATTTAAAATATTTTTATAAATTAATTTATTTAATGAATCATTTTTTGTATATACAAAATCAAATTTTATTTTCTTATTACCTAAATTTAATTCTTTTTCAATATTATCACCACCTAAAAACCTTTTAAATTTTGCAATATTTTCTTTCTGAATCTTATCTTCTTTATTTTGTTTTATATTTGATTGATAATTGTAACTATGCTGTTTCAATAATATATCAATAAAGTCCAAAAAATATTGTTCAGAATCATGTATTAACCCAAAAGGCTTCATTTGATCTTCTAGAGTTATAATATCAAATCTATTTAAAAAAGCTGGAGACATTTTTGAAATACTATTATAATTGCATATACATAAAAGTCTGAAATTTTTGTTTATTTTTACTTCTTTTTTTTGAGGACATTCTTGAATTTCAAAAAAAAGGTCTTTTTCTACGTCTAATTTTTTATCAAGTAAACCATTTAATCTTTCAGTTATAGTAGCTGGAGCTTCTTCTATATTGTCTAAAATGCAGCATTTACCTTTAATTATCGATAAAGTTAAAAATCCGTCTTCCCATTTCATTAATTGTTGTGGTGAATTATCATTGGATGATTTTAATGATGGATATTGATTCCCTATTAAGTCAGAGCATTTAAGATCTTCAGTACATTCGCAATAATAAATTCCTGAATCATCATTGATCCCATTTAGTTTATCTCTATATTCTGCATAATATTTTGCTATTTGACTTTTTCCTGTTCCTTCATCTCCTGTAATCATTACATGCCTATAATTTTTAAAAGATAATTCAATTGCTTTCAAAACATTTTTTAATTCAGGAGTCATATATAAAAATTCATTTTTAAAATCTAATTCTGATATATTTTTATTTGAATTAAGATGTGGATATTTACCGAGAATGTCTTTTAGTTTTTTATATTGATTTGATTTATATCTTGAACCGTAAATACTCAAAATTGCTTCTTTAATATTTTCTCCATTTGAAATTGCATTAATTGTTGCTTCAATTTCTCTTATAGTAAAGCATAAAATATCATTTTGTATTTCTTCTAAATTAGACCATTCATCATGAAAATTAACTAATTCTCTTAAAACTTCTTCTGAAATATTATTTTTATCACCAAGTCCTTTTGCAATTTGGTATAATTCTTCTTTTTGAAAACTATCAAAATTAATAACATGAAACCTAGAAAGGAATTTTTTTCCTAAATCTTGCCTTTTATTTGCAAATAAGCCTTTATTAGGATTTTGAGTTGCTATTAAAGTAAATCCTTTCCCCATTTTTATTTCTTGCCAAGGCATTCCTGGAATTTCACAACTTATTTTATGGCTATCTAAACATTCTTCGAAAGATTGCAATACCTGATTTGAAGCAAGATTTATTTCATCTAATAATAAGGTATATCCATTTTTAAAAGCCTCTATAAATACACCTTCTTGAAATGATATTCCTGAGAATGAATTAGGGTCACCAGCATATCTCCCAAATAAATCTGCTGTTTTTGTTTCAGAACTAAGATTAAATCTTTTTAATTTAAGGCCCATCTCTTCACATAAAATTTCAACAGATTTTGTTTTGGCTGTTCCCGTCGGACCTTCCAATAAAACAGGATAATTATTCAAAATATAATATTTAACTTCTTTTAATTTTTTTATAGCATTTTGAGTGAAAATAAAATTTTTTGTCTTTACTTTTGCTTTATCAATATTTAATGGGATATGAAATTCTTTATCTAATAAAGTGGAAATATTTTTTGATAATTTTTGAAATTCATTTCCACCTTTAGAATTACTTTCTAATTCTTTGCATTCAATCAAATTTTTATATACTTTGAATTTATTGCGGATACTTTCTTTATTATTTTCCTCTTCTTTTTTTTTCATATATTATTAATCTATAGCAAAAATGAATATATATAATTTTCATTTATAAATTTATTTTAATAATAAATATTTTTATTATTTAAGATTTCTATTTTTTAAAAATAATAATTTTTTATAAAAAAAAGAAAAATTTATTTTTAAGTGTTTTATTATTTTTTTATTTAATGAATAAAAATCTTTAGTTTAAAATAAAATATTTTTGGAATATATAAAAATTTCAAATTGTGATTAATCTTCTTTTTTTATATCTGGTTCTACAAAAGTTATATCATTCTCATTAACCTTTTGAGAGATATTTTTCCCATTATATTTATCATAATTTTCATATTTAGCATTAATTTGTTCCTCTTTTGATGAATTATTTTTCACTTTATCTTTTTCTTGAGATTTTGTTTTAGATTCTGGGGATGAAACTATTTGAGGCTTATTTTGATGCTCATTTTTCTTCAATACATTACTTTTAAATTCTCCAGGCTGATTTCCTGCAGGATAGTATAATGCTACATAATAATATTTTTCTGAAAATTGGTTTTCTTTATTTTTTTCTTGATTTTCAATTTTTCTACTTTCTTTTTCTTCTTTTACTTTTAAACAATAATATCCACATCCAAAATTTGTAGATTTCTTCCAAATCATTTGAGTAAAATTACTGCATTCAATTTCATCTGGTTCAATAAAATTATAAGGCTTATAAATTTCTTCATACCATATATCCATTAATTGTTTTCCATCTAACTTTTCACCATACGATAGAACATTCATTCCTAATTCTTCATGATTTTTATATTTTAGATTATTATTTTCTAAAGTTCCTTCTGTTAAATATTGTTTGGCAAGAATAAAAGCCATTTTATTTAAATAATCATCTGAATCTAATGGTTTAACACCATGCAATTTTCTATAATCATTATTCTTATCTAAAGCATCTCTAACAAATTTTAAATCAAATTTCTTATCTATTTCCTTAGATTTATTTTCATCTATTTTATTTTCTTTTCTTTTTTTATCAGGTATAATCTCTGTAATCTTTATTATATTCTTTTTATCTGTCCTATTTTTGGTCTTTTCTCCATTTTTCTTTCTTCCTTCTTTGCTTTCATCAACAGCAATGCAACAGCCCATTAAGACTACTGATTAATATATTAGAATAATATAGAATATAAATATTTATATTGCAAAATAAATAACATTATATAAATTTAATTAAAAATATAAATTATTAATTTCTTTTAATAAAATTATTAAATATTTGAAAAAAGAAAAAGAAATGGGGATTGGGGATTGGGGATTGGGGATTGGGGATTGGGGATTGGGCCCAATCCCCAACCCCCAATCCCCAATCCCCAATCCCCAATCCCCAATC
>Ga0247609_10002703_pt1 | contig 18506 bp, 24 predicted proteins | sample 172DNAGHGlowgp2_FD_193487 | JGI IMG/M metagenome (GOLD analysis project Ga0247609, IMG submission 193487) | Sheep rumen microbial communities from Palmerston North, Manawatu-Wanganui, New Zealand - 1728 DNA GHGlow gp2 | ecosystem: Host-associated > Mammals > Digestive system > Stomach > Rumen ...
CTAACGAAAAAAACGAAAGCGATATATGTGTTCGTAAAGATGTAAATGGAAAAATTTATCCTTTAGATGATGAAAAAGAATTTAATAAAGCTATGGTATTATTCTATAAAAAATATGAAAAAAATATAAAAAGTTTGCTTGGAGAATAAAAGCAAACTTTTTTAATAAAAAATATTGTCATATTAATAATTATTTGATACAATAGACGTGCCTTAAAAAAGGAAATAAACATGTTTGTGGACTTAAAACTCGAGTGCCAAATAATTGGTGTGGTTTAAGGAAGAAGCAAGCAGAAGAATTAACGAAGGAGGGAAATTTTTATGGCAGTAGTTTCTTTAAGTTATTTATTAGAAGCTGGAGTTCATTTTGGACATCAAACAAAAAGATGGAACCCAAAAATGAAGGAGTATATTTATACTTCAAGAGATGATATTTATATCATTGATTTACAAAAAACAATGGAATGCATTGAAAAAGCTTACGCTGAAATTCATAGCATTGCTGAAAATGGAGGTACTTTTATCTTTGTAGGAACAAAGAAACAAGCTCAAGAAGCTGCAAAAGATACCGCTATTAGAACTAATTCTTACTATGTTACTGAAAGATGGTTAGGAGGAACATTAACAAACTTCCGTACAATCAGAAAAAGAGCAAAAAGATTAGATGAAATTGAAAATATGGAAAAAGATGGTACATTTGATTTATTACCTAAAAAAGAAGTAATTGCTTTAAGAAAAGAATATGAAAAATTAAATAGATTACTTTGTGGTATTAGAGAAATGAACAAATTACCTCAAGCAATGATAATTGTTGATCCTAAGAAGGAATTAAACGCAATTAGAGAGGCAAGAAAGTTAAACATACCTATCTTTGGTATCGTTGACACAAACTGTAACCCTGATGATGTTGACTATGTAATTCCTGGTAATGATGATGCTGTTAGAGCAGTTAAAGTTGTTTTAGGAGTATTAGGAAACGCTATCGCTGAGGTAAATGGCGGAGAAATATTAGATTTCGTAACAGAAGATGATAAAAAAGTAAAATCAGCTCCAAAGAAAGAAGAAAAAGTAGAAGCTCCAACTGCTACTGAAAAAGTAGAAGAAAAAAAGGAAGCAATTAAAGCTACTGAAGAAGTAGAGGAAGTAGAAGAAGTAGTTGAAAATTCAGAAGACTCAGAAGATTTAAGTAAAAAAACTCTAACTGAATTAAAAGCTGCAGCTAAAGAAGCAGGAATCAAAGGATATTCTGCAATGAAAAAAGATGAATTAATTTCACTATTAAGTGAATAATAAATAGAAGAATTGAAAGAAGGTTACTTAAATGATTACAGCTAGTTTAGTAAAAGAATTACGTGATCAAACTGGTGCTGGAATGATGGATTGCAAAAAAGCTCTAACCGAGACAAACGGCAACATCGAAGCCGCCGTTGATTGGTTACGTGAAAAAGGTATTGCCAAAGCTAGTAAAAAAGAAGCAAGAGTAGCAGCAGAAGGACTTGCAAAAATATTTGTAAAAGGTAATAAAGCTGTTATGATAGAAGTTAATACCGAAACAGATTTCGTCTCTAAAAATGATGAATTCAAAGAAATGATTGATGTTATTGGTGATACTATACTAAAAAGTAAAGCAAAAGACTTAGATGTTGAAAAAGCAAAAGAATTAAAATTAAATGATGGAACAATTAATGATTACATCACTGAAAAAATTGCCAAAATAGGTGAAAAATTGGATTTCCGTCGTTTAGCAGTTATTAATAAAGAAAAAGATGAAAACTTCGGAACATATTTGCATATGGGCGGAAAAATAGCAGTTGTAACAGTTGTTAAAGGCGCTAACGAAGAAGTAGCAAAAGACGTAGCAATGCAAGCAGCTGCAATGGATCCAAAATATGTATTTGCTAGTGATGTTCCTGAAAAGGAAGTTGAAAGAGAAAGAGAAGTTCTAAAAGAACAAGCGATGAATGAAGGTAAAACTGCAGAAATCGCAGAAAAAATGGTTGAAGGAAGACTTAAGAAATATTTCAAAGAAATTTGTCTTGCTGAACAAGCATTTATTAAAGATGGAGATATTGACGTAGCTAAGTACGTAACTAACAATGGTGGGGAATTAAAATCAATGACACGTTTCAAAGTAGGCGAAGGAATCGAAAAACGTCAAGATAATTTTGCTGAAGAAGTAATGTCACAAATAAAAGAAAGCTAATAGACACTTTTTTATCAAGTGTCTTTTTTCTTGCTATTTAAAAAACTAATCTTATGATATACTATGTATGAAAGAAGTGAGTTTATGAAAGATAAGAGCAAAAGTTTTAAATTAATTCGCAAATTTATATATTTTGTTTTATTCTCTCTTGTAATAGGTGCCTTTATCTATCTAAGCAATAAATACGAATCATTATCAGAAGAAAAGACTATAGTTTTCACTAGTTACTACGAAAGTATAAATACCAAAAGATTTGAAATTTTAAATGCTAATGGCTTACTAAAACAGCTAAAAACAGGAAAACACTTAATATATATAGGTAATCATACTACAATATGGTCAGAAGCCTACGCATATCTTCTTACCGAGTGTTTAGATGAATTAAATGTTAATGCTAGTTATTATGACCTAAATAGTGACAAAAACCAAAAGAATTCTAAATACTATGAAATAAGAGAAAGATTAAAGAGTAGCTTAATTACTACAGATGACTCTAATAACAATCTACTAGCTCCTACATTTTATATAGTAAATAATGGTAAAGTTGAATATTATAATATAACTACTGCTGCAGTAAAAAACAGTACTACAGTAGAAGATTATTGGACAAACTATAATAAAGAAGCTTTTAAAAAAGAGATAAAAAGTAATATAAAAAGATATTATTTGAATAATTAAAAAATATATCTTATAATTAAACAAATAAAGGAGATTAGAATATGACAAATGAAGAAATTGAACTTCAAATGATGCATTGTATAGAAACTATGGAAAGTCGTCTTACTTCAATCAGAGCTGGTAGAGCAAATCCTGCTATGTTAAATGGAATAAACGTTGAATACTATGGAACCCCAACGCCATTACAAAGTTTGGCTAATATAACAGTTCCAGAAGCAAGAACATTAATTATTAAACCATTTGATAAAGGTTGCTTAAAAGATATAGTTAGAGCTATAAACGAAGCAGATTTAGGTATTAATCCAACTGATAATGGCGAAAGTGTTATTATGAGTATACCTGCTTTGACAGAAGATAGAAGAAGAGAATATGTTAAGCAAGCAAAAGAAATTGCTGAGGAAACAAAAATAGCTTTAAGAAGAGTAAGGCAAGAAGCTAATGATTCAATAAAAAATGATGACGAAATAACAGAAGATGAAGAAAAAAGACTGATGGACGAGGTGCAAAAGTTAATTAATGATTATAATAAAAAAGTAGACGATTTATTTAAAGAAAAAGAAGAAGAATTAATGCAAGTATAAAATAAAAATGAGTTATCGCAAATTTTGCGACAACTCATTTTTTAATCTAAAAAATGCATAATTAAATCTATTAAAGTATCTTTTTCTTCATGGTTGGATTCAGCAACTAAAATAGTTAAAGCAGTAAGAGTACTATTATCAATTCTTTTTTGCTCTCCCTTATAAAGCAACCCATAGAAATCTAAGAAATAAATGAATAGGGTAGCGGCTATTCTTTTGTTTCCATCAGCAAATACATGGTCCTTTGTAACAAAATATAAAAAATTAGCCGCTTTTTCTTCTACTGAAGAATAAACATCTATCCCGCCATAAGAAGCATATATATTATTAATAATACTTTCAAGATTTAAAGAATCATTTTTTTCTACAGCAAAAACATCACTTTTATTTTTATCTTTTAATTCTTGAATTAATCTTTTACAATCTTCATATTTAATTCTTTTATCACTATTAATTCCATCTATTTTCGAAAAACTTTTATGATCATAATCGTCTAACATATCTAAAGCTTCTGAATAATTATTAATAACCTCCAGTATTTCTCTCAATTCACTATCAGGAATTCTATCGTTGCTCCTTGTTGCTATTTTTACTAAATCAACAATTTGACCTAAATATTTAAGACGTGGATTATTAACGGCATATCCTTTTACCAAATAATCCTTTAAAACACTATTAGCCCATCTCCTAAAGATAATACCTTTTTTAGACTTAACTCTATATCCAACACTAATAATAACATCTAAATTATAGTGTTCTACTTCATATTCCTTATTGTCGTTAGCTGTTATAGTAAATATCCTTACGGAGTCATCTTCTGATCCAGATAATTCTTCTTTTAAAACATTTTTTACATGCTTACCAATAGTTTTTACATCTCTATCAAATAATTCTGCTAATTGTTTTCTATTAAGCCATACAGTATCATCTTCTATATTAACATCTAGTTTTACTCCTTGATTTTCAAATATTACAATTTCATTTTTTCCATTATTCATGCTATCAATTCTTTCTATTACTATTATAATTTTAAATTGGTAGTATACTTTTTTCAATAATAATAAAACAATTTTACATATAAAGAACTTCTAAGCCTTATATATTAATATTTAGACTTGCAAATAATAATTATTTATATTATAATTAACTTGTTCCAAAAAACTGACCTCGTAGCTCAGCTGGATAGAGCAATCGCCTTCTAAGCGATCGGTCGAGAGTTCGAATCTCCCCGGGGTCACCATATATGATGAAAGTCTCGATTCATAAAGGTCGAGTTCAAAAAAACTAACCTAATTGGTTAGTTTTTTGTTTGTTAGAATCTATAACGCCTATCAAACCTTTTTACATACTATGCTTTGGCTCATCTATAGTCTCAGATAGTAGTGATAATACCTTTATAATATCGTCCAAATCTTCAACTTTATTAATTTCATAACCGCTTTCTAAACCGACTTTATGAAAGCATACTTGATCAAATGCAATATGTCTAGGGACTCCATATACTTTAAATGTTTCTTTTTCTTCATTTAGCATTTCTTTTATAACCTCTATTTCAAAAGGAGTTAAATGCAGTCATAGTCTTCACCATTAACAGAATGTCCAACAAAAGCCATAGAATTAGTGAATCAAAATCCAAGCAAGAAAGGTATATCAATATAGTCAGGATTAACTCTACTTATCAATTCAGTATGAATCTTTTTATCCCAATACGTAGAATAACTTTTATATTCGTCTATTATTGAAAAAACTCCATTCAACTCATTATCATATCTACCTTGCTCTTTCGCAGCATCTGCCTTTTTCTTGTGTTCAATAGCTTCCTTAAAGTATTCTCCAAGAGCATAATCTTCTCTTGGCTCATATTTTGGATAGGAAAGACCATTAATAAGACTTTTTTCCTATCTAGGTCTATTCAAACAAATTCTTTTACATCCAATTTTATCATTTTTAATTGCCATCCATAAAAATCACCTCTCATATCACTATTATAAATCTATTATAGCAATGTAAAAAGAGAAGATATCTTCTCTTAACAATATTTTTTTCCAAAAACATATCTAATTGCTGATCCAAAGGCTCTGCCTAGAGAATACATAACTGTAACTCCACGAGCAATTGCATTAAGCATTGTTGCCGAAATAGCAGCAGAACCTCCATAAATCATTAATAATTGTTCCTTTTCTAATTCCATATTTACCTCCTATCTATTAGAACCGCAAGTATAAGGTCTTGTTATACCATTAATTACACCAATTATAAAAACTACACCAGCACCAATAATTGCGATGATTCCGCTTTTTATCGCACCGCCTTGTATAGTTATTAATTCATCATCTCTTAACATTAAATCAATCCTTTCTAAAGAACGTTATCCATTTTTAATAATTTAAATCCTTCAATTTCTCTATGATGTGATATATAAATAATAGTTGTATCATTTAAAAAGTTAGATATGTTTTTTAAAATTTCTTTTTCAAGATAAGCATCCATTTCACTTAAAGCCTCATCTAAAATTAAAATAGGTGGTTTATCAATAATAGCTCTAGCTAAAATAATTCTTTGTTTTTCTCCTCCAGATATATTAGAACCACCATCTATAATTAGTGAGTTAAGTCTTAATTCTTTTTTGTCAATTAACTCATCTAACTTAGTTAACTTTAAAATCTTATTTATATATTCAATACTATATTCTTTATCAAAAACAATATTTTCTTTTATACTTCCAGTAAATAGAAATTCTCTTTGAGAAATATATCTAACATTCTTCTTAATAGTCGCTAAATTATAATCTCTAATATTAATATTATTTATTAAGATATTTCCTTTATAGTTTTCTATGTTTCTGTTTAATAGCTGTAATAGAGTGGACTTTCCTATACCACTTTTGCCTCTAATTAATAATCTATCTCCACAATTTATTTTTATATTGACATCTTTTAATAACATTTGATAATCATTATAAGAATAAGATATCTTATCAAATACGATATCACCATTACTAAAACTTTCTACTTTATCTTTATCTATCACTTTAATACCTAAAAAATCATTAATTTTAGCTATATTAAGCTTTATAAATGATATTTTGGGTATATTATCTATTATTTCTAAAACAGGTTCTAAAACATAGTTTAAAACAGCATCAAAAGTAATTAATCTAATAATGGTAAATTTATTATTAAGTATTAAATAAAAACCATAAGTATTTATTATAAATAAACCAAATTCATAAATAGAATTTCTAATAGTATAATAATTATTTAAAAATAATTGATAATCAAAAGAACCATTTTGATAACCATAGAATATTTTCCTAATTTTGTTAAATATATAATTAGTTATATTTAAATTATTTATAGTATTAAGTCGTTCTACATTTTCGCTTAAAGAAGCATTAAACTCCGTTTCTAGTTCAATAATATCATTACTTTTTCTATAAATACTAGAACTAGTTAAAATAGTTATTATTAAATACAATATAAGTATTATTATTACTATTATTGCTAGTTTTATATTTAAAACAAAAAGAATTAAAATAGAACAAATAGCTAAGAAAAATTCTAAAAACAAAGTAATTAATATATTAGAAAATAATTCTTTAATAATATTAAAATCTTTTACTCTTGTAAGTATTTCTCCAGAAGTTCTATTTCTGATAATATCTAAAGGGAGATTGAATATGTGATTAAGAAAATCTAATATAAACTTAGTATCTATTCTTTTGTTAAATACTGTTTGCCAATAGTTTTTCTTTCTTACTATTAATATTTTTAGTATAGTGAAAAATAGAAATAATATACTAATAAAAAGAACTTTATTATTAAAAGTAAAGCTTGACGAAAAGACAAAACGCCAATAAAAAGTTGATATTAAAGAAAGGAGTGCAATAATAATACTATCAACTAATAGTTTTATAAAAATGACTTTTTCTCTTTTACATGTAGTAATAATAAAATCTAATAAACTGTTACTATCAGGAACGTTTATAATCTTTTTATAAGGCCTTAGAATAAGTATTATATTATCCCATTCTAGTAAAAAATTGTTAATACGTATTTTTTTAAATCCGCTAGCTGGATCCATAATCAAAACATATTTTTTATTAATTTTATATATTACTACGAAATGCTCATAACCTTTTTCGGTAACAACATGAGCGATTACAGGCAAATCTTCTATTTCCTCTAATTTATCTATTCTTTTTCCTATACCATCTAGCCCATATTTTCTTCCGGCGTTTATGATGTTAAATGCCGTTGTCCCGTTTTTATTAGTTTTAGTATCAAGCCTAATTTGTTCTATACCTATATTTCCTTCATAGTATCTAATAATAGAAAGTAACGAGCAAGCTCCACAATCCATCGAGTCTCTTTGTTTAATAAATAAATTCTTTCTCACAATATTTCTCCCTTCACTATATATTTTAACAATTAGTTATCATTTTCCTTTATTTTTGAAAAATTATGCTATAATATATGATAGAGGAGAGTATATTATGAAAAAGAAAAACGGATTCATTTCAATGTCAATAATTTATTCATTTTTTACAGTTTTTATATTGGTTTCTACATCTTTGCTATTAATATATTCTAATAATTTATCAATAGTAAAAAATGTTAATAAAGAGATAAAAGAAGATTTAACCAAAAAAGGTAATAACTCTTTAATGATATTTAAAAACTTAATCCAAGATGGAAGTTTTGAAAACGCAAGTGAAAACTGGGAGCATGACACAACAAAACAAACTCCTGTATTTAATGAACAAAGATATTACGGAAATTACTCCCTAGGATTGATTAAAGAAACGAATTCAATATCATTAGTAAAATCTAAATATACAATTAGAATGACAAAAGGTCATTATTATTATATTTCTCGTATTTATCTAGCATATAATAATATAAAACCTCAAGATAATGTTTTAATATTAAAACTTAAACAAACAAACGATTTTGATTATACAAATGAAAGCGATTTTAATATAATGACAAATGCTTTTGGACTTATGAAAAAAGCTGGAAATCAATGCTCAGATATCACAACTGATACCGATTGCTTATTTAATAATAGAAGTATTAATCAAGAAAGAATAAGATATCAATCAGGATTTTGCTTAAAAGTAAATGGTAGATGCGATAATACAATTAGTGAAAGTAATGAAGATTCTGCCCAAACATTAGCTAATACCTTTGAAAGTGGTGTTTTTGAATTTACAAATGATACTGGTGATTATCGCTTACTAATTGGTTCGAACTTTACAAGCTTTACTGATGGTGATTCTGGCTCAGGTATCTTGCCAAGATATTATACAGATGGTTATATGTTAATTGATTTAACTGTAGCGCTAAATTTGGATAAGGTAGAATCAGATGAAATATTCAAAAAAAATGATACGATAGTAAACAAAAGAAGAGTAGCAGAGAAGATAGATAACTTACTAGATGGTCGCTTTATAGAAAATCAAAAAACTATACCAGTAAATAAATTAAATCTAAATTGAGGGAAAATTAATAGTTTTCCCTTTTTTTCTTGTAAAAGTTATGCACAAGTGCTATAATCATTAATAGCTACGAAAAGCTGACGAAGGGAGGGAGATAAAATGACTAAGGTAGTTGTCCAAAATGGTAACATTGATAGCGCTTTAAGAAAATTTAAGGTAAAAGTTGCTAGAAGTGGTGTCCCTTCTGAATTAAAAAAGAGAAAGTGTTATGATAAACCAGGCGTTAAAAGACGTAAGGCAAAAGAAGAAATGATTAGAAATTCTCGCAAACGTAGAAGAAACGATTAATGGATGGTGATATTATAATGAGTATGATGGAAAATGTAGCAAAAGATTTAACATCAGCTATGAAAGAACAAGACAAATTTACTTTATCAGTACTTAGAATGTTAAAAAGTGCTCTTCAATTAGAAAAGATTAGTAAAAAGCATGATTTAACAGATGACGAAGTGATTACTGTAGTAAAAAGACAAGTAAAAACTCGTAAAGATAGTATAAGTGAATATGAACAATATAACAAAATGGAAGAAGTAGAAAACCTAAAGAAGGAAATTGAAGTATTATCAAAATATCTTCCACCTGAGTTATCAAAAGAAGAAATAGAAAAAGTACTAGACGATATATTTGCCGAAATTAAACCAGAAAGCATTAAAGATATGGGAAAAATAATGAAAGAAGCTACAGCTAAGCTTGGAAATGCAGCTGATATGTCCTTAGTAAGTTCATTAGTTAAAGAAAAATTAAGTTAGGCGTCTTGCCTTTTTTCTTTTGTACTTTAAAAAAAGACTAAAACATAGTAAAATAATATTGTTGGAAGTGATTAATAATGAGTAACTTATCACCCTTTCACAGTACATTAAAATGGGCTTTAGAATCTACTTGGCCCATGCTTGCCTTATTTATTGTTGTAATAACTATTAGTAGAATATCCTATATAGTTATTAATAAAAAGAAAGTATTATTATATAAAGATATATTTGTATTATTGAGCATTTTATATTTATTAATGTTATATTTTATGCTATTAAGTACAGAGTTTTCTTCTTCAGGAAGTAACCTCTATTTATTTAGAGAAATGGCAAGATATAAAATAGGTTCTAAATCTTTCTTTTATAACGTCATAGGGAATATAGCTTTATTTGTTCCTTTTGGTTTCATCTTATCTTACTTTGTAAAAGCTAGAAAAATAAAACATGTTGTAATTCCAACTTTTATAGTAAGTTTATCAGCTGAATTAATTCAATACCAAATAGGTAGAGCTTTTGACGTTGATGATATTCTATTAAACACCATGGGAGCTTTAATAGGATTTATGATATTTATAAGTTTAAGAGAAATTAAAAGCAAACTCCCAGATGTTTTAAAAAAAAATTGGTTTTATAACACATTATCTATTCTTATGTTAATAGGAGTAATAATGTTAATAATTAGTATATGGTTGGTGAAACTATGAATGATATAACAATTGTCGATAATGATTTATATAAAGATTATGATTATTTAGAAGATTTATTAGAATATACACTAGAACATGAGAATGTTGAAAACGCTATTTTTTCAGTAATATTCGTTGATGATGAAGAAATTCATCGTATTAATAAAGAGTATCGTCATGTCGACCGAGTTACTGACGTAATATCATTTGCGTTTGAAGATAATGAAGAAAAGATATATAATAACATTAGAATATTAGGAGATATTTATATTTGTATACCGCAAATGAAAAGACAGGCAACGTCTTACGGACATAGCGAAAAAAGAGAATTGTCTTTCTTGTGTGTTCATGGTCTATTACATTTGTTAGGATACGATCATATGAATGAATCAGAAGAAAAAATAATGTTCGGATTACAGGAGTTGATATTAAATGAAAAAAATATCAAGAGATGATATTAAAAAAAGAGGTTTTGGAAGATTTGTAAAAAGTTTTGGTTACTCTTTAGACGGCTTAATTTATGCTTACAAATATGAGCAAAGTATGCTTATTCATGTTATAGCTACGATAGGTGTAATAACAGCTAATATATTATTAAATATTAGCCCTACAGAATGGTTAATAACCTTTATAGCAATAGGAATGGTTTTAGCGGCTGAATTAATCAATACTGCTATTGAAGCAGTTGTTGATTTAGTAACTTTAGAAATCCATCCTTTAGCAAAAATAGCAAAAGACTGTGGAAGCGCAGCTACTTTTGTTTTAGCATTAATGGCAGGTGTTATAGGTTTCGTAATATATATTCCACATATTTTAGATATAGTAGGTGTTTTATGCATAGCGGCTTTGTAAGTATAATAGGAAGACCCAACGTTGGGAAAAGTACACTCTTAAATAGTTTAATTAACCAAAAAATAGCAATAACTTCAAATAAACCTCAAACAACTCGTAATATAATCCAAGGGATATATAACGAAGAGGGATATCAAATTGTATTTGTCGATACTCCAGGTATTCATAAGCCAATAAATAAACTAGGCAAAATTCTTAATAAAGAAGCACAAAGTCTAACTAGAGATGTTGATGCTATATTATTCGTAGTAGATGCTAGTGAAGGATTAGGATCAGGGGATAAAAAAATAATCTCTGATCTTAAAACAACAGATTCTCCTGTCTTCTTAATACTAAATAAAATTGATAAAATAAGCAGAGAAGAAATAATCGAAAGAATAAATGAATATAAAGATTTATATGACTTTGCTGAAATAATTCCAGTTTCTGGCTTAAAAAGTAATAATATAGAAGACCTTCTCACAACGATAAAAAAATATCTTACTGATAATATAAGATATTTTGATGATGACATGATAACATCAAGCAGTGTAAGTTTTATGGCTTCTGAATTTGTTAGAGAAAAACTACTTCGTATGACAGAACAAGAAATACCCCATAGTATAACTTGTGTAACGTCTAAATTTGAAGAGAAAGCAAATATAGTAAATATTACAGTTGATGTAATAGTTGATCGTGATTCTATAAAAAAAATAGTTATTGGTAAAAATGGTCAATTGCTAAAAAGTGTAGGTATAGAAGCTAGAAAAGATATAGAAGCTTTATTAGGTAAACAAGTATATTTAGAACTATATGTCAAAACACTAAAAAACTGGCGCGACAAAGAGAAATACTTCCAAGAATTAGGATTTAACGAACTAGAGATTTAATAGCCTACATCAGGCTATTTTTTTATAAAAGGTGATAATAATGAATAAAGAAGTGAAAAAAGAACTAGAAAATATCTATAATAATGACCAAGAAGCAAGAATTATTTGGAAAAGGTTAGAAAAAGAATATGGAAGTAATTCTAAAGAAGTAAAAAAACACCTTGAAAATATAAAAAAATTACAAAAAAAGAATCAAATAGTAGTTGAAAAAATACTAAATAAATATGGGTGGCTAAGTAAAGGAGAAATAGGCCATAAGGCTTATCAAGCAATATGGCTAGTAATTCAGCACACTGATGAAAAAGATATAATAAAATACTATAACGAAGTTGAAAAAGCTTTTAAAGAAGGGATAATATCCAAGGTAGATTATGCTATGTTTTATGATAGATTTTTATTAGTACAAGGTAAAAAACAAATATATGGAACACAATTTATTTATGATGAAAATATAAAAAAATATGTATTAGACAAAGTAGAAGATTTTCCTAATCTAGATAAAAGACGAAAAGATATAGGTCTTCCTCCAGTAGAAGAAGATTTAAAAGCGTTAAATAATAAAGAATAATAATTTCAATTTAATAATTATGATATAATGTTGATGTGATTAACAATGATAAAAAAAATAGAAGGAATAGTTTTGACAGAGACACCTTATGGTGATAACTCCAAAATAATAAATGTTTTAACCGCAGACTTAGGATTAATAGGTTTAATGTGTAAAGGTGCAAAATCCCTAAGAAATCCTTTACGTACTAAAACTGTTAGATTTACTTACGCCGCCTTCCATATAGACTATAAAGAAGGCAAATTATCTAAATTACTAGATGTAGATATAATAGATAATTTCAAAAACATTCGTAGCGATATAGAATTAATTAGTTATGCTACATATATTACGGAGTTAACATATCAAGTATATAAGCAAAACAATGATAACGAAATATACGAATTATATAAAAAATCATTGATAAAAATAAATAATAACTTGAATCCTTTAATAATTACTAATATACTAGAACTAAAATATTTGGATTATTTAGGAGTAGGTTTAAATCTAAACGGATGTATAAAATGTGGAAATAAAAGTAACATAGTAACTATAGATCCTGATGTTGGAGGTTATATATGCAATAAGTGTTATATAAAAGAAAAAATACTAAGCAAGAAAACAATCATTATGATAAGAAGATATTATCTAATAAATATTGATACTATATCAAAAATTAATATTAATGAAGAAATAGTAAGAGAGATAGATGAATTCTTAAACAAATATTACGAGAGATATACTGGCTTATACTTGAAAAGTAAAGATTTCATAAGAAAATTAAACTATTTATGATAGAAGGAAGAGAATATGGAAAATTTAAACATACCAAAACATGTAGCTATCATCATTGATGGTAACGGAAGATGGGCCAAAGAAAAAGGCAAAAGTCGCTTAGAAGGACATGATGCTGGCTATCAAAATATAAAAAGAATAGGTAAATATATATTAAAAAGAGGAGTAAAATATTTAAGCATCTATGCATTTTCAACTGAAAATTTCAAAAGAGATGAAGCAGAAGTAAATCATTTGATGGATATATTCTTACTAATGTTTAATAAAGACAAAGACTTTTTTGTTAAAAATAATATAAAAGTAGTCTTCTCCGGCCGCGACGAACCACTTCCTAAAAAAGTAATTGATGCCAGGAATAAAATGGCTAAATTAACTGAAAACAATACAGGAGGAGTTTTAAATCTATGTTTAAACTATGGTGGTCGTGCGGAAATAGTTGATGCAACAAAGGAAATCGTTGCTGATGGATTAAAGCCGGAAGAAATAACCGAAGAAGTATTTAGTCGTTATCTATACCAAGATTTGCCTGATGTTGATTTGATGATTAGAACAAGTGGCGAATTAAGATTAAGTAATTTCCTGTTATGGCAAAACTCTTATTCGGAGTTTTACTTCCCCGAAAAAAAATTCCCTGATTTTAATGAAGAAGACTTCGAAGAAGCCTTGCTTGTATATAATAAAAGAGATAGAAGATTTGGCGACGCTAAAAAATAAATGTTGTAAAAATAAAATAATTATGATATAAATAACACATACAAGTGATGAAGGGCTTGGCAACCTGGAGCTATATATAATTAAGAGATTTCGTCAAGAAATAAGTAGGATGGAACCACGGGTATTACTCGCTCCTACAATAAATATTTCTTGACGTTTTTTTATTAGAAAGAGGTAATGAAAATGAGCAAAGCAAAAAATATGGAAGAACTAGTTAACTATTGTAAGCAATATGGTTACATATTCCAAGGAAGTGAAATATATGGCGGTTTATCTAATACTTGGGATTATGGTTCACTAGGAAGAGAATTAAAAGAAAATATTCGTCGTGCTTGGTGGAAAAAATTCGTTCAAGAAATTCCTAATAATTACGGATTAGATTCAGCAATATTAATGAATCCTGAAACTTGGGTAGCATCTGGACATGTTACAAACTTTAATGATCCATTAATAGATTGTAAAAAATGTAAATCTCGTCATCGTGCTGATAAACTAATTGAAGAATTTACAGAAGGAAAAGAAACTGGCGACGGATGGGATAATAAAAAAATTGAAGAATTTATAAAAGATAATAATTTAACTTGTCCCAAATGTGGAAGTAATGAATTTACTCCAATTCGTAAATTCAACTTATTATTTGAAACCCATATAGGAGTAACAGAAGATTCTAAATCAAAGGTATATCTTCGTGGTGAGACAGCTCAAGGAATATTTGTTAATTTTCTAAATGTTCAAAGAAGTATGCGCGCTAAACTGCCATTTGGTATTGGTCAAACAGGAAAAAGCTTTAGAAATGAAATAACCCCAGGAAACTTTATCTTTAGAACAAGAGAATTCGAACAAATGGAATTAGAATTCTTTTGCAAACCTGATACAGATTTAGAGTGGTTTAATTACTGGAAAAATTATTGTATTGATTGGTTAAAATCATTAGGTATTAAAAAAGAGAATTTAAGATATCGTGATCATTCAAAAGAAGAATTATCATTTTATAGTAAAGCTACTACTGACATAGAATTCATGTTCCCAATGGGTTGGGGAGAATTATGGGGTATTGCTGATAGAACAGATTATGATTTAGGAGTTCATATGGAACACTCTAAACAAGATTTGCGTTATTTGGATCCTGAAACAAACGAAAAATATATTCCTTACGTAGTAGAACCATCTTTAGGATTAGATAGAGCATTACTAGCCTTCTTAACAAACGCTTATGAAGTAGAAGAATTAGAAAACGGCGAAACAAGAGAAGTTCTTCACATTCATCCATTCCTTGCTCCATATAAAGCAACCATATTACCATTAATTAAAAAGAAACATTCTGAGAAAGCTCTTGAACTATATGCTGAACTATCAAAATATTTTATGGTAACATATGATGAAGCAGGATCAATTGGAAAGAGATATAGAAGAAGTGACGCGGTTGGAACTCCATTCTCAATTACTATTGATGATAACACTTTAGAGTCTGGTACAGTCACTATCAGAGATAGAGATACAATGAGTCAAGTTACTATACCTTTAGATGAAGTTAAAAATTACATTGAAGAAGAAATTAAATTCTAAAGAGTAAATAGCTTGAAAGAGAAGTGAATTATTATCAAAATTGCAGTTGTAGCAGATATCCATACAAATCTATTAGCTTTAAATCTTGCTTTAGAAGATGCCAAAGAGAATAATGTCGAAAAATATATATTTTTAGGAGATTATATTACCGATGGCGAAGACTCTAATGATGTATTAGAATTAGTAAAACAATATTCTGATTATGCAATTATAGGAAATAGAGAAAAATACATTTTAAAATATAATAAAGAAAAAGAAAAATATAATAATTATAAAACGATAAGTTATACGTACAATTCTCTTTCTAAAAAAAGTAAAGATTATATTAAAAAACTTAAAGAACATATGATAATAAAGATTAATAATCTAAGAATATTATTAATACATGGTGATATATATTTAAAAAAACCAAATGAAAGAAAATTATTTTACGATAGAATAATAGAAAATTATCATGATTTTGATATATGTTTATATGGTCATTCACATATATATTATGATGAAATTTATAAAGGATATCATTTTATTAATCCCGGATCTATTGGCCAGCCTACAGATTCGTCAACGTATAAATATTGTATATTAAATATAGATAATACCATAAATGTTCAACTTAGAGAGTTTAGTGTTAAAGAATCATTTCAAGAATTTGAACAAAAATATAAAAATACAAAATATTATAAAGAGAACTATATTTGGTCAAATCTTATATTAGATACAATTAGAGAAGGAAAAGATTATTGTAATCTGTTCTTAGATATATTAAATTCAAAGCTAAACAATAAGAAATCTTTAGGAGAAGAAGAATACAACAAAATATGGGAAGAAACATTCGCAGATTATTCTCATATTTGTAATAAAAATAATAAAACACATAGGAAATATATTGAATAATTTAACATTATTAGATATAATAATTAAGAAATATTAATAAGGTGGGAGGACGCAAGATGGGATTATTAGATGGTGTATTTGGCAATAAAAGTGAATCTGAAGTTATAGACGATCCAAATGAAATAGAAGAAAGTTTTTATAACGATAGCAATAACGGTGGGAAGAATAAAGAAAACGAGATTGATGGAACCGGTGGAAAGATGATTCTTTTAGAACCAAGAGCATATTCAGAAAGTCAACAAATAGCAGATCATTTAAAAAATAGAAATAGTGTTGTTGTAAACTTGAAAAGAGTTACATCTGATCAAGCAAAAAGAATTATTGATTTTCTTAGTGGTTGTATCTATGCTATCGGTGGAACAATGAAGAAGGTTGGAGTAGGTATCTACCTATGTGCACCAAAAAATGTTAATGTTCAAGGAAAAATAACCGAAGAAAATGCTAAAGACAAGGATACAACAAAAGAGTCTGAAGATATAGAATGGTAAAGTAATAATAATTTAGAGGTGGGGTTTTATGAAGAAGTTTACAATGGCTGTAAATGGCTACAACAAACATGAAGTAAATAACTTCGTCTCTAAAGTAATAGTAGAATATGAAAGCCTATTAAATAAATTAAAATTAAAAGATCAAGAGATTGCTATTCTAAAACAAAAAGCAGAACGCTTTAACGGTATGGAAAATAGTTTGAATAGAGCTTTAATAGTAGCAGAAAACTCATCAAGTGAAATGCGTAAAGTAGCCAAAGAAGAAGCAAATTTAATTATCGAAGACGCTAAAAGAAACGCTTCAAAAATTATAAATGATTCATTAAAGCAGGCTGCCGAAACAGATGCCGAAGTAGTCGCCCTAAAAAAACAAATACAAATATATAAAGCTCGAATTAAACAAGTTATTGAAGAACAACTAGCAATGGTTGATGACATTGACAAAATAGAATCATAAGAACTATTTTATAGTTCTTATTTTTTTATCTTATGATATAATAAAAAAGGAAAGAACGTGTTAAAAATGAAAAAAGGAATTAAATTACTTATATTTGCTTTATTACTTATTACACTTACTGGATGTAATAACAAATATGTTGGATATTGGTGCAAGTATACTGAAACGGCTAATATAATAGTTCTTTTAAATGACGAGATTACCGACGAAGAAAAATCAAAAATAGAAGAAAAAGGAGCTACATTTGAAAATCTAGCCTCATCAAATTTCTATAGTAAAGAAGATTATCAATCAGAATTAAATACTAAAGATGAAATATATGCTACTTACGTTTTCTCTTTTAGTTCACATGATTCTATTGGTACCTACATTGATGAATTAAAAGCAATGCCTGGTGTAAAAGAAGCAAAACAAAGTAATGCTAAAAATAATATGTCATTATATGAATTAAAAAGTAATGGAACATATACATACAAAGATAGTGATGAAGCAACAAAAGAAGATGCTGTTACTGGCAAATATAAAATAGAAAAAGGAATAATAAAGCTAACACCAAGCAAAGAGGGAGAAAAATTAAAAATTCTCTATACTAAAAACGGCCGTTTATGTGAAGACACAGACTGTAATAAGATATATTCTCATGGAAAAGATAATTGTTCTAGTTTAATTGACTAGAACTTTTTTAAACAATAAAGAATTTTTATTATATAATAAGTGGGTAAGGAAGATTATATGATGAACAAATTACTAATACCAAAACTATATTATAAAGACATTTATAGTATCAATTATAAAAAATTAAAAGATAAAAATATTACTTATCTTCTTTTTGATATAGATAATACAATAGCAGACAATAGAGATAAAAAGCCAAGTAAAGAAGCTATACAATTAATAAATAAATTAAAAAAAGACTTTACTATAA
>Ga0247609_10002704_pt1 | contig 18505 bp, 16 predicted proteins | sample 172DNAGHGlowgp2_FD_193487 | JGI IMG/M metagenome (GOLD analysis project Ga0247609, IMG submission 193487) | Sheep rumen microbial communities from Palmerston North, Manawatu-Wanganui, New Zealand - 1728 DNA GHGlow gp2 | ecosystem: Host-associated > Mammals > Digestive system > Stomach > Rumen ...
TGGAGCAATTCCTGCGTGTGGCCTCCATCACCGACGACCGTGTCATCTTCCTCAACCACATCAGCTCCTCCGACCTCATCGACCGCAAGGTGCGCATCATCGACGGCGACTTCGCCGGCATCGAGGGTGTCATCCGTCGTGTCCAGCGCAACCGTCGCGTTGTCGTACAGTTAGAAGGTCTTGCTGCCGTGGCCATCGCCTTCGTCCCTCCGAAGTTCCTCGTCTACATCGACTGAAACTCGGTTAGAACAGAAGTCTGAAGAAAAAAAACAGAAACATAAACAAAAAACGCAATAAGACTATGACAAAGAGAAAGAGCCGTTCCATACTGCATGGAGCCATTCTGCTGACAGTGCTTCTCCTGAGCAGCTGTCACACCCCCGACCTCACCTACTTCACCGACATGGGAGCCCGTGAGAACCTTGAAGTCGAGAACGTACTTGAGGTACGCTTCCGTCCTGACGACAGGCTGATGATTGTCGTCAACAGCCGCGACCCGCAGCTCAGTGCACTGTTTAACCTGTCGTACACATCGAATATTATCGGTCAGGCAGAGGGTGGCATCACCTCTGGCGGAAACCGTGGCGTCATGGGCTACACCGTCGACAGCCATGGTGAGATTGACTTCCCCGTCCTTGGCAAGATCAAGGTCTCCGGTTTCAAGCGCGAGGACCTTGCCGCCTACATCAAGTCCGAGCTCATACGTCGCAACCTTGTCAACGACCCCGTCGTCACCGTCGAGTATGCCGGTCTCTCATTCAAGGTCCTCGGCGAGGTGTCGCGTCCCGGCCGTTACTTCTTCGACCGCGACCACTTCACCCTCCTCGATGCCATCAGCATGGCTGGCGACCTTACCATCAACGGCCGCCGCGACAACATCTCCGTCATCCGCGAGACGGGCGGTCTGCGCACCATGTACAAGGTCGACCTCCAGTCAGGTCGCGACCTCTACAGCTCGCCCGTCTACTACCTCCAGCAGGACGACATCATCTACGTCGAGGCCACCAACAAGCGCGAGCGCGAGTCCACCGTCCTGGGCAACACCCTCTACACACCTGGATTCTGGATGGGTCTCACGTCGTTCCTCCTCTCCATCGGTCTACTCATCTTCAAATAAACAGTAAGCAATGCAAATCATCGATACCAAAAACAGCACCGTGCGTCCTCACAACGACCCCATGCGTCTGCAGGACCTCGTCAACCTGTGCCTGGCCAAGTGGCCGTGGTTCATCCTTTCCGTAGCCATCACCGTCGGCCTTGCCGTCTTCTATCTCCTGCGCACGCCGCCGGTCTACTTGCGTTCCGCTTCGTTGCTCATGAAGCAGGAGGCGCGCAACTCCCGTTCGTTCTCCTCCATGATGACCTCTTTCGGCGAGTTAGGCATGTTCAGTTCCGCCACCAACATCAACAACGAGATTCTGTCACTGCAGTCGCCCGACATAGTCCTTGAGGTTGTGCGCCGTCTGAACCTCAACATTGACTATCAGGTCGACGGCACGTTCCACAGCGAGACGCTCTACGGCCGCACTCTGCCCGTCAAGGTGACGTTCCGCGACCTTGCCTTCAACGACTTCTCCTCCATGGATCTTACCATCCTCGACGACGGCAAGGTCCGTCTCGACGACTTCACCCGCAACGGCAGCGAGTACACTGATGCCTCGCCTGTCACCCTTTCGTTCGACAAGGAGACGAAGACCCCTCTGGGCCGTGTCACCGTCAGCAAGTCGCCGTTCTATAAGGATGCCGTGCATCCCGGCCAGACCGTACATGTCAACCATGCCGGCGTCATGGCTGCCACCGGCGGCTGTCAGGGCCGTCTGTCCGTCGCCCGCTACGACGAGGAATCGAGCGTCCTCGTCCTGTCCTACCAGGACATCAACACCCAGCGTGCCGAGGACTTCCTCAACACCCTCATCTCCGTCTACAACGAGAACTGGGTCAAGGACCGCAACCAGATTGCCGTCAGCACGTCGCAGTTCATCAACGAGCGTCTCGCCGTCATCGAGAGCGAGCTCGGTAATGTCGACAGCAACATCTCCGACTATAAGAGCGAGAACCTCATCCCCGACATCGGTGCCGCCTCCAACATGTACATGAACACCGCCAACCAGGCCACCGTTCAGCTGACCGAGCTCAACAACCAGCTATATATGGCCCGTTACATCCGCGACCACATCAGCGACCGCAACTCCAAGGACCAGCTGCTGCCCGCCAACTCCGGCATCAACTCCAGCATCATCGAGAATCAGATCTCCGACTATAACAACCGCATGCTCCAGCGCAACAGCCTCGTCAGCAACAGCAGTGAGGAGAACCCCCTCGTCCAGGACCTCGACAAGAAGCTCGCCGAGATGCGCGGTGCCATCATCTCGTCCATCGACAACCAGGTCAACACCCTCAACACCCAGATCCGCGGTCTCAACACCATCAAGGGTGCCAGCACCTCGCGCCTGTCGAGCAACCCCAAGCAGGCCAAGTACCTGCTCAGCGTCGAGCGCCAGCAGAAAGTCAAGGAGTCGCTCTACCTCTTCCTCCTCCAGAAACGCGAGGAGAACGAGCTGTCACAGGCCTTCACCGCCTATAACACACGTGTCATCTCCAGCCCCTCGGGCTCCAACGCCCCGACGTCTCCCGCCCGTAACATAATCCTGATGCTGGCTCTCGGTGCCGGTCTTCTCATCCCCGTAGTCATCATCTTCCTCCGCGAGGTCACCAACACCAAGGTGCGCGGCCGCAAGGACATCGAGCACCTCACCATCCCGTTCATCGGCGAGATACCTCAGTACAGCGGTCACAAGAACAGCAACAAGAACTACCCCACATACGAGCTCATCGTCAAGGCCAAGAGCCGCAACATCATCAACGAGGCGTTCCGCATCGTCCGCACGAATCTCGAGTTCGTCGCCGGCGGCGACAACAGCAGCGGCAAGGTCATCATGATCACCTCCGCCAACCAGGGCTCCGGCAAGACGTTCCTCACCGGCAACCTCGCCGCGAGCTTCGCCGTCAAGGAGAAGCGTGTCATCGCCCTCGACCTCGACCTGCGCCGTGCCTCGCTGTCACAGTACGTCGGCACCCCGGAGCTGGGCATCGCCGACTATCTCAACAGCAACATCGCCGACTGGCATAAGATCCTCGTCCCCGCCGAGGGCTACGACCACCTCGCCTTCCTCCCCGTGGGCACCATCCCTCCGAACCCTGCCGAGCTGCTCTTCAGCCCGCGTCTTGAGAAGCTGCTCGCCGAGCTCCGTCAGGAGTACGACATCATCTTCCTCGACTGTCCTCCCGTCGATGTCGTCGCCGATGCCAGCATCGTCGCCAAGTGGGCCGACCTCACCACGTTCGTCATCCGTGTCGGCAACATCGAGCGCGAGCTGCTGCCCGTCATCGAGGGCTACTATGTCGACAAGAAGTTCAACAACATGACGATGCTCCTCAACGGCACCATCGCCACCGGTCGCTACGGCTACCGTTATGGCTACCGCTACGGCTACAACTACGGTTATGGCAGCCACTATGGCGGCTACACCAAATAACACACAAGAAAAACAACACTGCACACATGACCTGCTTTGCCTACATAGGCAGTTTTCTCCTGTCGCTGCTCCTCGGCATGCTCATCTTACCGAGGATCCTGCTCATCTCCCATAAGAAGCGGCTCTTCGACCTTCCCGACCAGCGTAAGATTCACTCCTCGCCCGTACCCCGTCTCGGCGGTCTCGCCTTCCTGCCCACCATCCTCATCACCTTCTGCCTGACGGTAGGTGGCAGTCTGGCAGCCGACAGCGACTTTATCGCCTCGTCCACCCTCGGCGGGTTCTTCCTCGTGTGCGCCGGAGCCATGGTACTCTTTCTCGCCGGTGCCGTCGACGACCTCATAGGCCTTTCCTACCAGTCGAAGTTCCTGTTCCAGACGGGTGCCGCCGTGCTGCTCGTCTTCGCCGGCGAGCGTTTCGGCAACATCTGCGGCTTCATGCTGCCGTCGTGGGCCAATGCCGTGCTCACCGTCGTCGTTATCGTCTACATCGTCAATGCCGTCAACCTCATCGACGGTGTCGACGGTCTCGCCTCCGGTCTGTCGGCCATCAGCCTGGCAGTGCTGTTCACCCTGTTCCTCACCTGCCACCAGCCCGCCTATGCCATCCTGTCGCTCACGGTACTCGGTGTCATCATTCCCTTCTGGTTCTATAACGTGTTTGGCAGCGAGAAGCGCGGTCACAAGCTGTTCATGGGCGACAGCGGCAGCCTCGTCCTGGGCTATCTTCTCGCCTTCCTCACGCTCCATGCCGCCAGGGGCACATCCGATGTTGTCTTCACCGGCAACATCGCCGTCATGGCCTACTCGCCGCTCATCATCCCACTGTTCGATGTCGTCCGTGTCGTCTTCCGCCGTCTGCATACCGGCCACAATCCCTTTAAGCCCGACAAGAACCACTTCCATCACAAGCTGCTGCGCACCGGCCTCGATGGCCGTCAGGTCATGGCGCTCATGCTGCTCATCGCGGCACTCTTCGTCATTCTCAACTATTGTCTCTCGAAGACCATCCCCACCCTGTGGATACTCTTCATCGATGCCGTCGTCTGGATTCTGATGCACCTCTACTTCAACTGGCTCATCCACTCCCGCCAGGCCAAAGATAAGTAGCCTCGTCCCTCCTCCTCGAAAAAAATGTTCCACCTCTCCAAACCCCTCGACAGCTCTGGCCTCTTCCGTGGTCTCACCGATTGGCACAGCCATGTCCTGCCTGGTGTCGACGACGGTGTGCAGACACTGGAGGAGTCGTTAGCCGTTCTCACGTGGTACGAGCAGCTCGGCATCAGCGAGCTCTGGCTCACGCCCCATGTCATGGAGGACATCCCCAACCAGAGTGCCGACCTCCGTCGCCGTTTCCACGAGCTCTGCGAGGCGTGGCACGGCAGTGTCACCCTCCATCTCGCTGCCGAGTACATGATCGACAACCTCTTCGACCAGCGTCTCGCCGCCTCCGACCTTCTGCCCCTCGGCGACGACAGCCATCTGCTCGTCGAGACCTCCTATTTCAATCCCCCCATGCAGTTCCATCAGCGTCTTGAGCGTCTTCAGGATGCCGGCTACACCCCTGTCCTCGCCCATCCCGAGCGTTATGTCTATATGGAGTCCGGCGACTACCGCCGCCTCCTCGATATGGGCATCCTCTTCCAGCTCAACCTCCCCTCGCTCACCGGCATGTACGGCCGTATGGCTAAGAAGAAGGCCGAGCAGCTCCTCGCTGAAGGCTGCTACACCCTCCTCGGCACCGATATCCACTCCCTCGCCGTCCACCGCGAGCAGCTCCACCAGCGTGTCAGCCGCAAACATGTCGCCCTCAGCTCTGAGGTCCTTCGCTCGCAGCATCTTCTGTCGTCCCCGCCACTCATCGAATAGTCATGGTCCAGGAGTCCCGTGTCAAGAAGACATTACTCAACGCCCGCGTCAACCTTATCTTCTATTTCCTGACGCTCGCGCTGAGTTTTTTCTCGAGGAAAATCTTCCTCGACTGCCTCGGTGCCGACTTCATCGGTCTTACCGGCACCCTTTACAACCTCCTCGGATATCTCAACCTCGCTGAGCTGGGCATCGGCAGTGCCATCGGCTACCTCCTCTACAAACCCCTCTTCGACCACGACCAGCAGCGCATCAACGAGATCATCTCTGTCATGGGCTATCTCTACCGCTGGATTGGCCTTATCATCCTCGCCGGCGGCTGTATCCTCGCCTGTTTCCTGCCACTCATCTACCATGACTCCGGTTTCGACCTGCCACTCATCTATTTCGCCTATTTCTCCTTCCTTGCCTCGTCGCTCATCGGCTATTTCATCAACTACCGCCAGAACCTCCTCGGTGCCGACCAGCGTAATTATGTCGTCACTGCCTATTTCCAGACCGCCAACATCGTCAAGACCCTCATCCAGATGTCCTTGGCCTACTATACCGGCAGCTATTACCTCTGGGTTGCCATCGAGTTGTCCTTTGGCATCATCTACTCCGTCATCCTCAACTGGAAAATCAACCAGACCTACCCGTGGCTCAAGGCCGATGTCCGTCAGGGGCGTCTCCTCTTCAAGAAATACCCCGAGGTCATGCGGTACACCCGTCAGTTGTTCATACACAAGATAAACGGAATGGTTCAGTTTCAAACCACTCCCATCCTTACCTATGCTTTTGACTCCTTACAAATGGTAGCCTATTATGGGAACTACACCATCGTATTAGACAAGTTAGTTTTATTGATTGGACAGGTCCTTGGAAGCACAGGTGCAAGCATTGGTAATCTTATCGCAGAAGGAGACTCAGAAAAAACAGAGAAAGTCTTTTGGGAGCTGACCTTTCTGCGTTCCTGGATTGGTGGTGTTTTCGCATTCTGCAGTTTTCTGCTGATAGACTCTTTTATCGAAATATGGTTAGGTAATCAATACTTATTGCCAAAGATCATTGTTCTACTGGTTTCCTTGAAAATCTACATTCAATTTTCATTAGACTACATCGGTCCTTTCCTGTACGGTTTTGGGCTCTTTGCCGATGTGTGGGCCTCTGTACTTCAATCGATTCTGTTTATTATTTTTGCTCTTATCGGAGGATACTTTTGGGGCATCGCCGGCATTATCTCAGCAGCAATTTTAAGTATTTCTTTAGTCGTAGGCATCTGGAAGCCGTTCTACCTGTACCACTTTGGATTTCACAAGTCTGTGCTTTACTATTGGAAAAAATACATTGGCCTCAACCTTATTAACTTAGCGTCCTGTATACTCTCCTATCTCTTATACGTTTTCTCCCCAAAATCGCCCGTCACCTCTCTATTTTCATTTACAGTACAAGCACTATTGCTTGTTACTATATATTTCACCGTAAGCTCCATTATATCCATCATACTTATCAAGGAGTCCCGTACCTTAATAAACAAGCTCAAACATCAGATACGTCTGAAATGAGATTAGTGGCAACGAGTCATTGCCAGAGTTATTTGAACCGACCACAAGAGCGCCACACTCACAACGAATAATTCAATTCTGACGACAATATGGTAACAGTAGCAAACCCAATTTACGACATCGTCTTCAAGTACCTGATGGAGGACGAGTACTTCTCTATTATTGAGAAGCAGGACTGTCCCTTGACGACATCGCCACGAAGTTAGGCCTGCCTATAGAGTCATTGAGGGATTTCTGACCTTAGGAGTAAACTTTTCTTCTAAGAAGCGTTGCGTTGATGACTGGGTAGTTATTCAAAAATGAGTCTCCGCATCCACATCCTCCACATAGCCTCCGGCGACTTCTTCTCCACTTACGGCGGAGGACAGGTGTACGTCAGGTACGTCGTCGACGAGCTGGCGCGCGAGGGTGTCACGGTGTCCGTTCTGTCGTTCACCGGCAGCTCTGTTGTCACCGAGAGGAGCTACCACGGAGCGAGGCTGTATGAGGTTGGCGAGATGCCCGACAGGCAGATGGCAGAGCTGATACAGGCCATCCGTCCCGATGTCATCCACGCCCACAGTCACAAAGACAAGCTGTGCCGAATAGGCAAGACGTTAGACATCCCCGTCATCGTCACCGCCCACCATGGCGGCATCGTCTGCCCCGCCGGAGCCCTCATGGACTGTCACGATTCCATCTGCCATACCACCGTCTCCCACCGCCACTGTCTCAGGTGCGTGCTCCGCAACATCCGTACCGGTCTGTGGTGGTACCCGATGATGCGTCTGCTGCCCGAGAATACATACATCTCGTTAGGGCTCTACCTCCGGAAGAGGCCTTTTATTGAGTTTGTCACGCCTATCGGCCAAGCAGCCCTGTCCGTCCACAGACATGAGAGTTTCTGGCAGACCGTCATCGACGACTGCTCGCTGATGATCGCCCCCAGTGAGGCCATCGGCGCTGCCATGCTCCGCAACGGACTTGACGAGCGTAAGCTGGCTGTCGTCCCACATGGCGTGCCACTGCCCGATGCCGTGCCGCCTCTCCCGTCAACAGCCGGCGGCATCCGTTTCTTCTATGTCGGCCGCATCTGCTACGTCAAGGGCATCCACATCCTCCTCGCCGCCTTCCATCAACTGAAGGACACTCGTGCTGAGCTGCACCTCATCGGCGGCAGCGGCAACAAACAGGAAGAGAGGTACGAAAAGAAACTAAAGAAGAAGTATGCTGCCGACCGCCGCATCGTCTGGCACGGCAAGCAGCAAGCCGACGAGATACAGGATACTGTCGGACACTTCCATGTCGCTGTCGTTCCCACCATCTGCTTAGAGGCCTATGGTCTGAACATCACCGAAGCCTTGTCATTAGGCAAACCCGTCTTGGCCACGCGCTGCGGCGGTGCCGAGATGCAGGTCGTCGACGGTGTCAACGGCTGGCTCGTCGCTGCCAATGACAGCAGTGCCATGACAGCCGCTATGGAGCATATCGTGAGCCATCCCGACATCCTCCCCTCCATGAGCAGCCGCTGCCGTGCCACGTCCATCGAGGAGCATTGTCACCGGCTCCTTGAGCTATATGCCCGACAACAAGAGTGCCACACCCACGACAAATAGAATGAGAAAGAGGTTGCTTATTGACGTCAACTCCATCGTGCCCTACTTCTCGAAGGGGATGCATAGCGGCATCGGACGTACCACCATGGAGTTGCTCGCTGCCATGGCAAAGGAGCCGGCCTTGCCATTTGATGTGATGCTGTACTCCCAGAACCTGCGGGGCATAGGCGGCAGGAACCTGCACCTGCCGTTCAAGAACAGGCATGTCTATCTGCGCCACAACTACTATTGGGACGATTTTGTCAACCGTCACTCCATCAGGGAACTGCTGACGCGTTACGACCTGATGCACATACCACACAACTACGAGTATGTACGCCACCCCGAGAAGTGCATCGTCACTATCCATGATGCTATCTTTATGAAACAGGAAGACTCTTCTCTCGGCTTCCAGCATCTGCGACGCATCATCCCGCCCTTCGCCCGCCAGTGCCGTCACATAGTCACTTGCTCAGAATCCTCAAAGGCGGACATCATTGAGACCATGGACGTACCTCCCGAGAAAGTATCTGTAGTACACTGGGGGATTAAACATGACATCTTCTATCCGCAAACAGACAAGGAGGTTGTCAAAGAGAAACTACAGAACAGCCTTGGCATACAAAGGCCATATTTCCTGGCTGTTTCATGTAACGGCGGCAGGAAACGTGCTGACGTTTTAGTACGTAGTTTCATCCGATTTCTGAGTCTCCACGACACGTCCCTCGACTTAGTACTTGTCTGGCACAACCCGCCAACTGGAGTATTACATGAGGTTCAAGAGAAGCACTTGACACATCGGATACACTTTCTTCAAGGATTATCCGACACAGACCTTGCAAGTCTGTACAACGGTGCGACTGCACTGTTCTTCCCTTCGTCGTACGAAGGTTTCGGCCTGCCTATACTTGAGGCCATGGCTTGCGGTATTACTGTGGTGACGTGTCGTAATTCTTCGTTGTCAGAGATTGGAGGCGAAGTACCTTATTATTTAGAAGAGCCCATTGAAGACTCTCTTATCCAGGCGATGTCCTCTTTCGCGACATCCGAATCAGGCCTCCAGTCGCACATCGACGCCGGCATAAAGCGAGCCTCAGCGTTCACGTGGGAGAGGGCTGCCCGGCAAATGATTGAAATATATCGTGAACTTTTACAAGTCTGATATCAAAGACCTTTTCCGCCGTTTACGGATATTGTATATCCATCTGCGTCAAAGCTCTTGTCCACCGATCCTGCTGCCAGAGGGTACGGTAGTCATTATCTCCCCACACCCTGACGACGAGACCTTCGGATGTAGCGGATTAGTACAGCGGCTCTTGCAACAAGGACGCGAGGTACATATCGTCATTCTGACCGGAGGCGAAGGGTCCCACAGACAGTGTTGCGACGTTTCCGCTGAAGAGCTTTCCGACACACGCAGGGAGCTGGCGATGTCGATTAACCATTCTGTAGGAGTCAGGAACCTGCACTTCCTCAATTATCCTGACGGCGGCATCAGGCAGAGTCAAGGTGAAACCAACAATCTCAAGGCACTACTTGAGCAGGTTAATCCTCATTGCGTGTTTGTCCCCCATTGGGGGGAAGGATGGCCCGACCATGTCAATGCCGCAAAGATTGTAAAGTCCTTAGTCAGCGAGAATGTTGAGGTTTACGAATATTGCGTCTGGCTATGGTATTATAACGTCTGGCATTTAGACTGGAAGAATGCCCGTGTGCTTAGGATGACGGAAGAGGAGCATCGGCAAAAGAATAAAAGCATTGATGGATATGTCACTCCCCTTGCCCCGTGCGGAAACCCGTGGAGCGGGGTTCTGCCGACTCTCCTCATTAAAGCTCTTAAGCACCATCAGGAATTGTATTTCAAGATAAGATGAGCCATTGGACTTTTAGCCTGATAAGAAACTGGGATGACCTGTGGCATCCATCCAACATCACAGCGTGGAAGTCTCTTATCGAAGAGTCTTCCACCGCTCATGTGTTTGCACACCCAATCCTTATAAAAGCATGGTGCGATACCTATATACCACTCCGCAAGATTTCCCCAGTATTCATCTGGGGAGAGGATAAAAGCGGTAATATAGTTTTTCTGCCGCTGGTATCCTGGCACCGGAACTGGAAGCATGCCTTCACAAGGACAATAGTCCCGATGGGATATTCTGATTTTGACTACCACCATCCCGTCTTTCTAAAACCTCTGGAGGACTATACTGACTTTTGGCAGCAGCTCTTCACTTTTATACGACAAGAACTGGATTTTGACTTCCTCCAGTTAGACGGTATCTGCGGAGAGTTCACAAGCAAGACTAACGAATGGGAACAAAACGAGATGTGTCCGTATCTGGATCTTTCACATATCCACAGTGATGAACAACTGCTGAATTTCTTTAGTACCAGCTTACGTGGAGACATCAGACGTCAAATACGCAGAATGGAGCAACAGGGGAAGCTGTCGATGAAGATTTTCGACAGCTTAGACAATGCGAGCGAGACGTTCCATGTGTTTCTGTCAGAACACTCAAGGAGGTGGCCAAAAGCTTACAAAGCCCCTTCTTTCCACTGGAACTTACTGAAGCACGGATTACAAGACGGTCTTGTCCACTTTTCGGCACTATGCATAAACGATGAGCCCATTGCCTGGCATTTAGGGTTTGTCTATAATAAACGATTCTACTACTATATGCCCGTCGGGAAGAGCGATTATTCATCGTTCTCTCCAGCAAAAATACATCTATACTATCTCGTAAAATGGTCAATAGAGCATAATATAGATGTTTTCGACCATCTCAGAGGCGATGAAACTTACAAATCAGGATGGAGCAACGGCCACCAGTACGTTTACAGCACTTCGCTTGAAAATGAGAGCATGGCTTTTAGCATAAAGAAAGTCTTGCTCAGATTACGTACATATCAATGACGGTTCTTGTGTGCATACCATGCCTGCTTACCGGCGGCACAGAGATCCAGACGCTTAGTCTGGTGAAGGCACTCGTGGCGGCTGGCCACGAGGTCGTGACGGCGTGCTACTTCGAGCATTCGGAGGCTATGGTGGCACAGTACGAGAGTGTGGGCTGCCGCGTCGTCTGCCTCAGCGAGACGGGGACACGGCCGCAGGGCGTGCTGCCGATGGTGCGGCATCTGTTCAGCGGCCTGCGCCGCGTGGTGCTGTCGGCACGGCCTGACGTGGCACACGTGCAGTATATGGCTCCCGGAGCCATACCCATCATCCTGCTGCGGCTGCTCGGCGTACGTACCATCGTCGCCACGGCACACACCGCCGCCGACATCTACCCGTCGCTGCGACTCCTCCACTGGCTGCAGCGACACCTGCTCACCGCCTTCACATGCATCACCGAGCGCGCCGAGCGGTCGTTCTTCGGCACGTCACAGCTATACAGCCCGGAGACAGTGCTTAAACCTAAGGGCAACCACTTCACCATCTACAACTGCCTGCCGGACTACATCTCGGTCTCTGCCACGGCAAAGACTTTCCGGCAGCCATTGACCGTCGGTGTCGTCAGCCGCCTGGAACACATCAAAGGCATGGACCTTGTCGTACCCGCCTTCGCTGAGATCCACGCCCAGCACCCCGACACCCGTCTGCTCGTCGTCGGCGACGGCTCGCTGCGCCAGGCTATGGAGGAACAGGCTGCCGAGGCAGGACTGACAGACAGTGTGGAGTTCGCCGGACGACAGCCGCAGAGTGCGCTGCCGTCGTGTTACGACAGCATCGACATCCTCCTCATGCCCTCACGCTCCGAGGGCTTCGGCCTAACCGCCCTCGAGGGTATGGCCCGAGGATGTGTCGTCGTCGCCGCCGACACTGGCGGACTGCCCGAAGTCGTTAACGACGGCAAGACGGGACTGCTCCACCGCAAGGAGAATGTTAATGACTTGGTCAGGGTTATGTCACAGTTAATTGACAATTCCCCTCTCATGGCATCGATGAGCAAATCGGCACTCCAGCGTGCCGCCCTGTTCGGTACCTCACGCTACGGCACACTCATCGCCGACCTCTATACAAAGCTTCCAATAAAAACTGACAGATAATGCAGATACAAAACATATTCTACTTCCTCATTTTCAGCTATTACTGCCTGAAATTCCTGATGTCGACCGGCGTGCAGATGAAGAGTCCCTTCGACCGCACGCAAAAGATACTCTTCGACGGCCCCGAGGCCTGCTGGATAATAATGTTCTCCACCGGGCTGCTGGCTTTCCAGACGGCGTGGGTCGTCGACATAATGGCTCTCCGCCTGCTCATGCTCGAGCTCCTGTGCATCATAGGCATGCTCGTCGTCAAGCGTCAGCCGGTATGGACCATCCCCCTGCTTCTCTATGCCGCCTACCTGCTGTGGATAATCATCGGCTGTGCCTACTCACCCGCTCCCGCTTATGGCTTTCGCGTCTTCCTGAAATACCTCTTCCCGCTGCTTATGGCTCTGTTCGCCTCTGCCGCCACGCGCCATGTCGAGACGTTCCTAAAGGCCGGAAAGGGAGCTATGCTCATAGCTTTCATCAGCTTCCTCATCTGGATTATCCCCAATGCGCCATCTCTGTTCCCCGGTGTATTCTGGTACTCCACCGCCCGTGCCATCAACTACATCAGTATGTTTGTCTTGTCACTGACACTCTACTATTACACAGACGAAAAAAACAAACACCTCTTCTATGCAGTCATCTTCATGACTCCCTGCTTCATCTGGGTTTACCGCACCAGCATCATGGGAAGCATTGTCGCCCTGTCGGCATTCTTCTTCATAAAGCTGAAAGCACGTTCGCTACCCATCATCATGGGCATCTTCATTGCTGGTGTCATCGCCGTCTTTGCCATCCCGAGTCTGCACGACAAGATGTTCAAGAAAAACACCAACATTACGTTGGAGCAGTTAGAGCAAGGTGAGGTGACGATGGACAATGTAGAGACGAACTCACGAGAGGCTGTCTGGAAACATCTTGACAGCAGATTCTATGACAAGCATAAGACGGCAGGAGCCGGCACCGGCGTAACGCAGTGGTATCTGTACACCCACGATGTCAACTCCGGAGTGAAAGCCGCCCACAGCGATTTCCTCCAACAGCGGTGTGACAACGGGCTCATAGGGTTAGGCCTATATGCCCTGATGATGTTGGCAACCTTCTTCCACTGTTTCCGCACATTTTGGGCGTATGGTTCCATTCCCATCAAGATGGCGGCGTTGACGGCGGGAGCCTCCCTTTTGGGAACGTACGTTACGTTCTATTCCGAGAACACCGTCAACTACTCCATGTGTACCCTCGCCATGCCTTTCGGTTTCTACGGCATGATGCTTGGACTCATCAAGGGCGAACAAGAAAAGGATGAGTGGTAGGCGTATCATGCTTCTTGACCTGATGCAGGGGTTAGCCATGACGTTTGTCGTCATCGGCCACCATCTGTTTACATTTCTGCCGTCGTGGTATAAAGGACTGCACTACTACATCTACCTGTTCCACATGCCGTTCTTCATCTTCATCTCTGCATTCCTCATACGCTATTCTTACAAAGGTGTTGACGGCATAAGGGGCTACTGCCGATACGTGAGCCGGAAAGCCGTGAAGTTTATTCCACCTTATATAATAATAGGACTGCTGTGTATCCTCCTAAAGCGTCCTCAGAGCATCGATGCCATTGCAGAACAGTCTCTATGCTTACTCGTCAACCCATTGGACAGCGAAGCCACCTTCCTATGGTATATCTACCTGCTCTTCCAGCTGTATATCATCTCACCGATAGTCATTTCCCTGCCCAGCTGGTGTAAATACGCACTTCTGGCAGTATGTCTTACGATATGGCTGTTCCCGGCCCAGACGAGCCTATTCTGCGCCTCTTATCTCTGCAAACTCAGCCCTTTCTATTTGGCAGGCATCATCGTCGCCGACACCCTTAAGCCACGTCTTCAGACCCTTGGCGAGGATACCAATGCCACAAGCCACAGCCACACCTTTTGGGGAGTCGCTGCTTTGACGTTCTTCGTTGGCCTCTCCATCGCTCACTTCACCATAGGCTACAACCCGGTGCTCGAACATCTGCTGCCGTGGGTTGCCATACCAGCCCTCACATACTTAGCCTACACGTCCAGCCACTTCTCTCTTGCAAAGGCTGCACTCATACACATCTCCGTCAACTGCTTCGGCATCTACCTCCTCCACATGTTCTTTGTACAAGGGCTCGCCCTTGCCGCCTCAAAGACTGACGCAGTAGGCACCACTTCTGGTGCCATTGTCTACATAGCCGTTTCCACGACTCTCAGTATCACCCTCGCCTCCTTCTTTTGGCGCAGAGCAAAAATACTGCTCGCAAAATCGCAAAACAGGAAAAACTTGGGTGATTTTCATTGCAATTAGGGGGATGATGATCCAGAACGATGTCATCGACACAGCACGTGAAGAAGGCTTGGCACAAGGCATAGAACAAGGCATAGAACAAGGCATAGCACAAGGCCCGTCAGGAGGCCATGATTGAGCTGGCCAAGAAGCTATACGCTCAAGGAATTGCCATTGACATCATTGAACAGACGACAGGAATATCGAAAAGCGAATTTGATTAGTTAGCAAATGAATACTTATTCCATCATCATTCCACACAAGAACGGCTTACCGCTGCTGTACAGATGTCTTGAGTCTATTCCAAAGCGAGATGACACTGAAGTCATAGTGGTCGATGACAACAGTGACATAACGCCTTCAGAGTGGAATCAGTTTCGGCAGGATTTCCCCCATGTACATTTAGTTCTTACATCGGAAGGAAAAGGTGCAGGGTATGCACGAAATGTCGGGATGACTAAAGCAACCGGGAAATGGTTAATCTTTTCTGATGCTGACGATTATTTCTACCCGAATGCATTGGATGTAATAGATAAAAAAACGAAAGAAGCCGACTACGACATCATCTACTTCAATTGTGACTACAGAGATGGAGAAACTGGAGAGCCTCTCACTGGCAGGATAGATACTATTATTGAAGGAATAAAGAATAGAGACTATGACCTCCTTCGATACAAATCTTTTGTACCATGGGGAAAAGTCATAAAACACCATTTAGTCAAACAACACAACATTCTGTTTGATGAAATCGAGGTTAACAATGACATTATGTTCTCCGCATTGGTTGGCTACAACTCTGATACTATTGGAATAATTGATGACTGCCTTTACTGTTATACGTACAATAAAGGATCAGTTATCAATGGTATGACAGAGCAGAAGATGAAGACTGTCATCAAGACGCGTGCCATAGTCAATGCTTTTTTACACGAGCATGGAATCAGAGGATATGAAAATGAACTAACTTGGTGTATCCGCTATTTCGCATACAAACCTGTTCAACTTATATGGGCTGTATGGCACGGACGGTACAAAGGTGACATTTGGAGATACTCAAAAGAGATCGGCCCTGTATTAATTAGAGTTTACATGGGGGCTATCAAACATAAGGTCAAAAGGCTTGTCGCATTTATGAGACTTGGAGACTGAACAGATGATTTCCGTCGTAATACCACTTTATAATAAGGCAGAATCCATCGCCCGCACTCTGGCGACGGTAGCGGCACAGACCTACAGCGACTACGAGGTTGTCGTCGTCGACGATGGCTCTACCGACGGCAGTGCCGACATCGTACGCCGTATCAACGACCCGCGCTTGCGCATCATCTGCCAGCCCAACGGCGGCGTCTCCGCCGCCCGCAACCGGGGCATCGACGAGGCCCGTGGCGAGTTCATCGCCTTCCTCGATGCCGACGACGAGTGGAAGCCCGACTATCTCGAGACACAGATGGCACTGACGGAGAAGTATCCCGACTGCGATGTCTTTGCCACACGCTATGAGACCCGTTCCTCTGACGGCACGACCGTCCAGGCTATTATCCGCAAACTTCCTTTCCAAGGCAGCGATGGCATCCTGAGCAATTACTTCCTCGTGGCCAGCTGTTCGCAACCGCCGCTGTTCACCTCTGCCGTCATGGTGCGCAAAACAGCAATACAAGCCGTCGGCTGTTTCCCTGTCGGCATCAAGTCTGGCGAGGATCTGCTTACATGGGCACGTTTATCGGCACGAGGCAGCATCGCATATTCCACAATCCCGAAAGTGTCGTTCGCCATCGAAGGCTATGAGGTGACGAGCAAGCCAAAGCGTATTCCCGCCAAAACCGATGCCGTAGGGAAAGAGCTACTTGAATTGTCAAGGACACGCCGCATCCCACATATTAAGAGATACATTTCCCACTGGCACAAGATGCGGAGTTCCGTTTACATGCGGCTTTCCATGCGACGGGAGAGCTTCAAAGAGGCACTGACAGGGCTCTACTACAACCCATTGAACTACAAACTGTACATCTATATCCTCTTAAATCTTTTACCAACGAGGGGGTGGATAAAAAACGAAAAGGCATGAAGCAAAGACTACTATACTTCGGTTCTGACTATAAGGTTGGTCTGACACAGTCACTTTCAGAGCAACTGCTTGAGCTTTCAAAGGAGCCTTACGTAGAACTCTTTTGCGTCTCAAGCGAAAACGAGATGGAACCGGGACTTCACGACAATGTGCGCAAGGCCGGTATCAATACAACCATCATCCGACACCTTGATGAGCACCGGCAGTTCTTAAGGCTTGCAAGCCAGATTGACCAGGTTATCAAGTCCAAGGGCGTCACGCACGTCAACGTGCATAACAACTGGCAGTTAGCACTGGTATCATGGCTGAAGTACCGCCACGTGATTCCCCGCCGATTCAAGATTATTTACACCATCCACGGCTATCGCCACAACTCACCTGTCAAGGCGGTATTTGCCATCGGCATCATTGGCTTAGCACTCCTTCTCTTTGCCGACCGGGTCATCAGCATGTCAACGTACGTCTCACGCCGTTTCTGGTTCATCGGCTACAAGACAGACATTGTCTATTACATGATGAACAAGCCGGAATTCCAGAAAACCAAGAACGACATCGTCGGCTCTCCTCTCAGCATGGTATTCCCTGCACAGTTCCGCCACGGGAAGCGCCAGGAGGTTCTCATCGATGCCGTCCAGCAATACATACGCGATACCGGCGACAGTTCCGTCAGACTGTATCTGCCGGGAGAAGGTGCACTCCTTGACTCAATGAAGCAAAGAGCTTCCGACGCAGGAATTGCCCCGAACGTCATCTTCCCTGGGAAGCTGAGCCACAAGGACGTGGTAGCACTCTACGAGAACTGCAACATCGCACTCGTCTCTTCCAATGTAGAGACCTACGGGCGATGTATAGCCGAGCCCTTTGTTCTTGGCCGTTGCCTGATAACTCAGAAGACCGGGGTAGCATTAGACATAGTACGCGACAGAGAGAACGGACGGTTCTTTACTGACGCAGCCAGTCTTGCGACTATACTGAAAGAGCTTCATGACAATCCTGACATGGTAACTGAAATGGCACAGAAGGCTTTTGTCGACGGCAAGGCATTCTCACGCGACAACGTCATGCAGACGTATCTTAACTCTATAAACAAGGCATAGTCATGGACCTATCCATCATCATACCTTTCTATAATGGTGCCGACACTATCGGAAGGTGTCTTGACAGCATTTATTCGCAAGGCCTGGCCCCGTCGGCTTTTGAAGTGATTTGTGTTGACGACAAGTCGTCTGACCCTTACGCGGTTAAGGCTCTTCGTGAATACAAGTATAAAGGATTATGCCCTGACAATCTCGTCATCATTGAGCATACGACCAACAAGCGCCAGGGCGGAGCTCGTAATACAGGCATCAAGGCGGCCAGAGGTGAATACATTCTTTTCATTGACCAGGACGATTTCTTTGTCGACGGTAGTATTGAGACAGTCCTTCGCGAAGGCAAACAAAACAGAGACCTTGATTTTATCATGATTGACTGTGTCGAAGGCGACGGATCGGAAAAACAAGGGGAAGGCATCTATGGCACAAAAAAGCTCAATGAGGGCATATTGTCTGGGACAGAGTTTGTTCAGTGCCACCCC
>Ga0247609_10002707_pt1 | contig 18489 bp, 30 predicted proteins | sample 172DNAGHGlowgp2_FD_193487 | JGI IMG/M metagenome (GOLD analysis project Ga0247609, IMG submission 193487) | Sheep rumen microbial communities from Palmerston North, Manawatu-Wanganui, New Zealand - 1728 DNA GHGlow gp2 | ecosystem: Host-associated > Mammals > Digestive system > Stomach > Rumen ...
ATGGAAAGAAGTTATTGGTAAGCACAAGAGGCTGCATTTACCGATTATTATAAGTCAATAGACGCAGATGAACATCTGAGACTTATTTTTACGTTGTTATACTATATACATGATGCATTATGAAAGTATTGATAAAGCATATTACTTGTGGTCAAGATGGTGAACTTATTTCTTGTTATGCTCCGACAATATTTTGTCCTTTTTGCAGAAACAGAAATACAAGTTTTACAGAAGTGAAAGAAGTAACATCAAAAGAATTGTATGATTTAATAAATAGTTTTAATAAAATAATTGTAAGTTTATACGACTAAATATGAAGTATTTTGTGAGGATTTTAATTGTTTTGGGTTATATTCCATTGGGTTTATTATGGGCATTGTTAATGCTGATTATTACTCCAATAAATCTAATTTTTTTAAGTTGGAAGTTTATTGTTACGGGTTCTTCTGATAAAGTGCTTCTTGAAGATGACATTTTTGATAAATGTGATGAATATTGTGATAAGTTAGTTGGTAAAATTGAAAAGAAACTTAAAAACAAAGGTTGGTTATGATTATAAAGGTAGATGTAGATGGTGTCATAAGGAATATGTTTGATAACATGTGCAAAGTTTACAATAGATGTTTCAATGAACACATGACCGTTGAAGACATATTTGATTATGACGTTGATATTGTATTTCCAAGAATCAGAGAGGAAATAGGCATAAGTGCTGCTGATTATTTCTTTAAACTATATGCCTATGACTTATTCTTGGAAAGCAAACCTTATGATGGTGTTAAGGAAGCACTTGAAAAAATAAGGAAAGAAGGACATAAGGTTATAATTGTGACATGGCAATATACACTTGACAATAAACTAAATACATTGAGATTTCTTGATAATAATGAAATACCCTATGATGATATTTGTTTTACAAGGGATAAGTGGATGATACAGTCTGATTGGATTATTGATGATAACCCTGAATTTCTATTGGATGAAAGGGAAACCGCCAATAAGATTATTGTTAATATGCCTTATAACAAATATGTAAAAGAAAATAAATGTATAAGGGTTAATAATTTATCTGAAGCAGTTGATATAATATCACAACATTCAATATATGTAATGAAAAAGCGAAATGAAAGATATGAAACAAATAACGGAAGTTAAAAGTATCAATAATGATGTTGTCAATTTAAGTGACTTGATAGCAGACAAAATATTGAAACAAGCACCGTTGAAACAAATGAAAATAAGCAAAATTAATGGTGCTTTCTTTGTTGAGGGTGAATTTGTACAAGAATTGTATGGTGAAATACAAAATCTTGATAAATTAACCGTACATTATATTTTGTATAATTTTAAAGATGTTGGTGAATACAATCAATGGTTAAGAACAGTATCTATTAACGGTGAGCCAAAAGAATATAATAGTTACGCTGATTATGAAGAAAAATATATTCAGATTGTTTCAGCGTATATAAGTGATAAAATATTAAATGATTTTGCTGAAAATATTTTACATGAAATAACACATTTGTATCAATATGGAATGGGAATGCAAAAACGTGTAAGTTTGTATGATATTGCTGTTGAGATGTGTGGGTATGAAAACGGTATTGCTCAATCAGTTGGAAGAACAATTTATTATACGTTTAAACATGAGCAAGATGCAATGGTTCATCAATTCTATGGACATTTACTTCAAACAAGTTTGGATAAGGATTTTGAAGAACTATATAGAGAAAGTGAGTATGCTAATGCACTTGATTATTTATATAATGTTAAACAAAATAAAGAAGAAGCAAGGAAATATATAGAAAAATTAGGATTAACAATTGAGCAATATAACAAACGTATATATTTTGGATATAAACGATTTAGGCAAAAATTATATAATGCCTATCTTTTATATAATCAACAAAAAAACAATGGTTTCAATATGAAAAATGAGTCAAAAACATTTGAAATAAATCTTAAATCACAAGTCATTTTTGACAAGATGATACGTGAGGCAAGTAAAAAGTATGGTAAAATAGAGTTTGGTATTGAAGCCATCTATCAAGTCTAATTGCTCAACCTTACGCATTGGTCTTGTGGTAACATTTCAAATTTGCTCTCGTCAAAATTAGCAATTTTACCAAACTTAACGGCATCACTGTTTGTTTCATTCATAACCACAACCCCTGTTTCCTCTTCGGTAAAGAGGACAATATAAGGTTTTTCATTAATATAATTTATGCCAAGATAAGGATATTCCATATAAAACTATCAAAATCTTTTTTATAAGTATAAGGATTTTTTGTTTTTTTAACAAGTTTTATTTGGAAAATAGAATAAAATGAATTACTTTTGTGCATGAAAATTAAACATTTTAAAAACTAAATGATATGGAAATTAATGAAAATGAATATGTGAAAGACATTCTTCAGACATTTAATGATGAAGACATAATCAACTATTTGAAAAACAACGGATATAAAGTAATTGACACCTATTTTGAAGAAGAAACTGATTTGTTGAGTGATATTAAAAATGTTTGTAGACAACTCCAACCGTCAGGATATATCGGAAAAGAGGAGGCTAAAAAAATTTTATGTGAATATTTGGACAATTGGATGATTAAATGTTTTTGAAAGGGAACTATGGAATTTGCTTGTCTTTATTGTATGGAAAATTATGGTAAGAACTACCGATATGTAGAACAGAACGCCAATTAATTTTGGCGTTTTCTTTTTTTTGAATTATATTGTATATTGATAATAATTTTAAAATGTATAAGTATATGAACAATTCGAAGATTTTATTTTATGAGTGGTCAGACATTAACCGTTCACCAATTGGTTTTGAGAAAAATGAGGATTTTGTGGATTTTTGCAATGTTTCCAATATTGTACTTAATAAAAGGAATCATAACTTTCTGAATGAAAATGATATAGTGTATGCAACTTGCAAAAACGGAAAGAATGAGTTGATTATGAGTGGTGATTATCGTAATCTTAGAAAGAATTATTCAAAACATCGTGGCAACAAGTAATTTGTATAGGTAAAAATATACCTCTTAATCTTTTATAGGAAGGTACACTAATGTTTGAAACTAATCAAATATATCTTGAAGATTGCTTTAAAGGTATGAAAAAGATGCCTGATAAGTCGGTTAATTTGATATTGACTGACTTACCATATGGTATTACAGCAGCAAAATGGGATTGTGAATTAGATATATCTAAATTATGGAAAGAATGGAAAAGAATCATAACAGATAACGGTGTTATACTTTTGTTTGGACAAGAACCATTTTCATCAAAATTAAGATTATCCAACCTTGAAATGTATCGTTATGATATTATTTGGAAGAAACAAAAGCCAAGTAATTTTCAGTTGATGAATTATCAGATGGGTAGAGTAACCGAAAATATATCAGTGTTTTCAAAAGCAAAGGCTTGTTACACAAAGAAAGGTATTTCAATGACATATAACCCACAATTGATAAAGAGGGATAAACCAAGAACATCAAATGTGAAAATATATGGAGAAGCCAAATTATTACATAGTTATAAAACATATGATAATATCAAAACATATGAATATAGACAACCAATTAACATTCTTGAATACAAAACAGTAACAAAGAATAAAACACATCCTACTGAAAAACCGGTTCTTTTGTTGGAATATCTAATAAAAACATTCTCAAATGAAAATAATATTGTGCTTGATTGTTGTATTGGAACAGGAAGCACATGTATTGCAGCAAAAAATGTAAATAGACAATACATAGGATTTGAAATTGATGAAAATTATTATAATATAGCGAAAAAACGTTTGGAAAATGGAGTATAAAGACGTAATAAGAAGTATAAGTTATAATCAACATGAGATTTTATATAACATCATGCAATTACATAATGATGGAAAACCATTTGATTGTGACCCAACTTATTCAGTAGGCAATTTTTATGGTAAATTCAATATAACAAATACCAATGGTGAAAATGTTTCAATCGAAATACCTCAACCAGAATATAAATTTGATGTGAATCCACAAGTCGAAGGTGTTGAAAAAATTGAACCACTTGAAAAGTTACCATTGGATGATAGTTCTATTGATAGTATTTGCATTGATTTACCATTTGTAATATCTTGTGGACCAAGTATGAGAACACCTGATTATGATGAAAATGGTAATAAGGTTAAAAATAATATGATTTCAAGAAGATTTGCATCATTTTATCCTGTTGCAGAATTATTGGAAAATTACAAACATTTAATTGAAGAAGCGTATAGGGTATTGAAAGAAGACGGAATAATGTGCTTTAAATGCCAAAACACAATTACTGGAAGTAAGTTCTTGGCAAGTCCATATTATAGTAGAATGATTGCTGAAAGTATTGGATTTGATACTTTGGATGAATTTGTCTTGTTAGCCAAAAACAGATTAGTTAGCGGTAAAATCAATAAACAACAACATGCAAGGTCATTTCATAGTTATTTCCTTGTGTTCAAAAAATCATTAAAAAAGAAAATCACATATTTCGATTTTATGAATGATGAGCAGATTGAAGAAATACTTAAAGGACTTAAAAAATATAATGTAAACAAAAAAAGAAGAAACAAATAAAAAAAGCACCTCTTAATGGGGTGCTTTTATCATTTTTTTTGAAAATCAGTTTTTATTGAGATACAGTAACAAGTTGTGTGTTCTCAATGACTTTTGGTCCGTTTCCTGTCAATATGGATGTCGTTTCTTGGTTGTTGACAATAATACCTGACCATTGACAATTTACCAATTTCATTTTTACATTGGATGCATATTGGGAACTACTAACTTCAGCATTGTAACCACTTATGCCGTTTCTTTGTGCTGTACAATTAATCAGTGTCATTATGTTTGTGTCATGAACACCACTGTCATTGGTTAAATTGTAGCCATATTCAGCATTATCACATGATATACAACCAATAGCGGTAACACATCCACCAATACCAATATATTCATTTGGACTTGCAATTGTATATCTAATACCTGCACCCGTGTTTCTTCTTAAGATTGTATTGTATATTGTGTTACAAGAACCGTTTGACGGAGTTATACCACCTTTTCCGCAATATTCATAAAGTCCACCAATTATTGTCATTTCTGAACGTGAATGGTCTGAACAACCATCGTCATTATTGTCATGTGCCCAACAATCAATTAGTGTTGCAGTCATTCTTCTAAGATTGCTTTCAGAAACGGTTTCATTAAGGTGTGCATTGAATCCGTCACCTCCACCAGTACCGCTTGTTCCATTTATACATCTTGCTGCTTCGCAACGCACGAAATTAATATTTCTTGATGACCACCAAATGTATGCACCACTACCGTCATTTCTTCCACCATAAGAGTATTTCGATGCACAATCAGTTAGTGTGGAGTTAAAGCATTTCATAAGACCAACAAATCCATATAAGCATTCGATGCCTGTTGCGTTAAACTCACAATTGGTTACATATATTGAAGGGTCATTATAGTTTGGTAGTACGACAGGATTGTTAGCCAATGTTGTTCCGTTAGCCAATTTGAAGTAAAGGATGTTGTTTGTTGAGTCATAGTAATATGCAGGTCCTGTTGCAGACTGCAAATCAGCACTTGTTGCGCAGTTTTGCATGAGTGCAGAGTCACAACGATATTTCAAACCTCTTTGCAAAGAATGTCTTTCATCTTCACTAATTTCAGTTGACAAATCGGGTGTGTTATGTTGGAAAATCCAATATTTGTCAAGGTTTCTTCCACCACCGAAAGTTTTACCTGTCTCTTGTTCATATGTTGCGATGTCGAATGAATAAATATCATTACCCTCGCTTGTTGCACTTGTAATGAAATAACCACGAATTATACGTGCCTTTTCACCTGATGCATTGGTTAATGTTACTTTTCTTTTGCTGTTTGTTTCGAAACGTTCCGTGGTATCACCATGAAGTACTATGTCAACCTCGCTGCCAGATATTTCAAGAGCCTTTGCAAATGTTTTAAGTGCAGTTGCTTTTGTCAAACCATCATTACTATCGCTACCATTAGCGGCATCAACATGTAGTGTTTTGGGTGTAACTTTTGCTATTTCTTCAGTAACTTCATCAACACCACTCATTACAATGTCCTTATATGGTCTTAAAATTTTTAAATAGTCTGGATATGAGTAGTCTGTTGAATTTTCTTTATGAGAAAACCAAATGTATTTTGCATCTTGTGGAATTTCGGCAAAATATTCTTCTGTGACATCAACTCTTGAACAACCTGTTGCGTAATAAACTGGTGCTTCACTTGCACTACCACCTGATGAACTAGGTTTTTGTGCAACAAATGCAAATTTGGCTGTTCGTTGTTGACTTGATGGTCCAACAATTACGCTACATCCTTCATAAAGTGGCTCATTTGTTGTTTCATTTATAAGTGGTATAAGTCTACCGTTTATTGAACCTCCGCTTCTCCAATAGTCACCATTTGCATTGGTTTGAATGAAATAAAAGTATGTTGTGCCTGTTGTAATATTACTAAGGTCGTATGACAAAACTGTAGCATTTGTTATATCTGTTATTGCTTTTTGTGTCATACTCTTCGTGGTACTATTGCCAATGTTGTTTGCCATTACGAAAGTTGGCGCAGATGGGTCTGTAGGGTCAAATACAGCAGTGTCACCTTGAGTACCCTTGCTTCCGTTCTTGGTATGCAATGTGGCAGTGTTTCCGTTTGTGTAATTTACCGTTATAACATTATCACCGCCATCAAGAGCACTTCTTACCTCAGTAATGCTCTGAATACCGTTACCTGTTGAGCCAGTGTGTCCATTGTAAACAGAAAACTGTTTGTCAGGTGTGTTCGGGTCAGTAAACTCAATGGTTATGTTGTTTGCTCCACCATCAACATTGCTCTCAACAACTGTGATATCCTCAATGTTGTTCACATCAATGAAACTCTGTATAATATCATCACTTGAAAATGTGACAATTTCATCATTGCTGTTTTTAAGTGAAATAGTTTCATGGCCGTCTGCGAAGTTAACCGCAAGTTCACCATATTCAATTCTGTCAGTCGTAGGTAATTTTGGCTGACCTTCAGTAACAACTGAACTGTGTGCATGAATTAAATGCTTTGGCATAATAAGTTTGTTTTAATTAAATTATTATTATAGGTATATACCTTATTAATAAATATAAGGATTTTCATATAAAAAACAACCTTAATTAAGCTTTTTTAACGTAAAAAGTTTTGTTTTTTAAAATATTTGTATTAACTTTGCATTACAAAATTAAAAAGAAATATTATGAGCAGTTATTTGACATTTTATCTTGTACCAAAAAAGACAAAGAAAAAATATGACTTTAACAAAGACGATGGAAGCACCGAAATTGAGGTTGAATTGTCAAAAGGTGAACCATTGTGTTTAACGTCATATTCAAGAAGCAGCGAAATCTATCAAGCGTATAAAGAAAAATTGAACCCTGCATATGCAGGTAATGACGAAAATTATACAGAACTTAGGTATGAAGACGCAAAAAGTGTTTGCACGTCTTATGAAAAGGAAATAAATGAAACAAAAAAACGTCTTGAAATAGACTACAAAATCATTAAAGAAGGGGGTTACAATAGTGATTTGTGGGAAGAAATTCATTCATTTGAAAAATACCTTGATGATCAGAAAGAAACACTTCAAGAACTTAAATCAATTTCAAACTTGGTTTATGACGTGTATATGGATTATACTGATTTTGAAAAAGTATTGATTAATATAGGTTAAAAGTTATGGAAATTATAGAGATACTTTTGGCAGTATTATTTGTAGGTGGCATATTTTTCTTCTTTTTGACATTGTTTTTCTTGTTGGTCATAAGACCAATTATCAACCACAAAGTGTCTAAGAAAAGCAATAAGATACAATGGACATGTGAAAGGATTACTGATAGAATACTTTGTAAAAAATATTATTTGTATTACAGAACATTACCCTCTGAACTTAATAAGTGTGCTAAGATATTTGGTGATAATCCGTGGATTCTTGTTAAGAAATTTAATTTAATGGAATTTGAAAACAAACAACAATTCATAGATTTTGTCAAACAATATGAAACAAGAGAACAGATAGAGCATGTTATTGAAGAAGAGAACGGTTGGATTTATCCATAAAAAATAAGGTTTATGAATTTTTACAAAAACGGAAATTATCTTGTTTGTATCATGAATGATGGTACAAAGATTAGGAAAACAGAGGAAGAAGATTTTATCCCCTCATTTGCAGAAAATTGTGACGTTAAGATTACTTCAAAGTGTAATATCGGTTGTCCTTTTTGTTATGAGGGTTGCACGTCTGACGGTAAACACGGTGACTTGTTCAAATACAAGTTCATTGAAACATTGCACCCATATACTGAAATGGCATTAAACGGCAATGATATGAATCATCCAGATTTGGAAAAATTATAAAAATGATTAAGAAAGAGAAACAAAAGAAATTTATGGAGTGTGAGACTCTTGAGGAGTTCATAGAAAAATATAAGAAATTTCATAAACAAGAATTAGCATTGGAAGACGGGTATAGTTACTTTAATGTCGAAACATCCAATGTTGATGGACATTTTTATGGTGAGTGTTTTGATAACGCAATAAGAGTTAAAGCACTTAATGACAGCAATCCGCAATTCTTGTCACAGATTAATGAGGAAGAGTTACAATCTGAAATATTAAGAGAATATAAAGAGGATTTGGAAAAAATAAAATAAGTTATGGACCAGTACATATCAAAAGACGCTTTAAAAGCAGAGATTAAGAAATTAAGTCAAAAAGCAAAAGAACTATATGGCTATTCCCAGTTTAATACGGCATATGATAATGTGCTTTCAATTCTTGACACCCTTGAAGTGAAAGAGGTGGACTTGGAGAAAGAACTAGAAAACCTTATTGAAAAAGGAAAAGCATTTGTAACAGACGATAGAGAAGTAAAATACTATAATGGTGACTCATTTAATCATATTTATGAATTGGAATTTATAGCCAAATATTTCTTTGAAATTGGAATTAAATCGAAAGGAGAATAAGTTGTGGAAGCACCAGAGAAGATTTATTTATACCCAGATGATAGAGCAGGTTGCGAATATGAGGCAGAGTGGGGTGATAAGCCTTGGGGTGAAGATAGTATTGAATACACCCGTACTGATGCCATTATTGAGAAGGCTTGGGATTGGATTGAGGATAATATACTATCTTCAAACCAGCAAGATAAGTCACGTTTATATTATGAGCAGTTTAGAAACTATATTAAAGGATAAAGGTATGAAAAAGATTATCATATTAGCACTTACCGCCTTGATGATGGTGGGGTGTAATCAACCAGAAACTATTGATACTAAAGAAGGTTTAAAAATAGTAAATATAGATAGTTGTGAATATATTAAATGTCTTACATACGGCATTAATTCTTATGTTTATTCTCATAAAGGTAACTGCCGATTCTGTAAGGAACGTAGACAAAAGGAATTGAAAGAGTTGATTGAACAACTAAAAGAGGAACAACAATGAAAGAATTAATTGACAAATCCGCAATAGTAGCGGAGATAAAAAGAATTGAACACGAAACAAACTATGAACCTTTTACAGATGAAGTATTAGGAAAGAGATTTGTTTGTAGAAGTTTACTTTCTTACCTTGACACGCTTGAAGCGAAAGAGATAAATGAAGAACTACAAGGGCTTGAGAAAGAAGTTGCCGAAGGAACAGTTAATAGAATTAACAAAAAGCGCATTCCTATTGAACTTAAAGGTGAAGTAAAAGCAAAATTCAAAAATGAATTTCATACGATGTGGCAAACAATTCACGGTATTAGTTTTGCTAATGTTGCCAAACCTATTTTAGAGAGACTTTGTTTACATTTTGCTGCTTGGGGTGTATATAATCTTAAAGAAAATATTAAGATGAAACCAGAAGAAGTAAAATTAGATGCTGTTGAAGTGAAAGAGGTGGACTTGGAGAAAGAAATAAAAGAGGTTAAACATAACTATAAAGTTGATGATAATCGGCATACATCGATTTGTTCAGCAGATATTGAATGGCTCGCCAAACACTTCTTTGAACTGGGCCTTAAAACACGGAAAGGAGAGTAAGTTATGAAACATTTATATTTTTGGACTGCTGTGATAGACATAATTTATGTGGTGTTATGTTTTGTACTAATATTTTCTACTTGCAATAAAGATAATTCGTTTATTTTTTATAGAGAATATTCTCTTGCTATTATACCTTTAATTTTTTTCCTTATGTTTCAATTTGTTGTGTTTTATAGTAAAGTAACAGATGAAGAAGAGATGAACATAGAAAAATAGTATTTTTTACAAATTTTAATAAAAAATATTTGGTTGTTTCAAAAATATGTATTATCTTTGCAAAAGAAAACAACAATGGGATAGTTCAATTGGTAGAACGCAATCGAAGTAGTGTCCATGACGATGGGTAGCACTGCCGAAACATGATTGAGGACAAAGAAAGTCATTGTAATTATCTTGGGTGTTGAAAACGTCAATACGATTCTAGACAACGTGTTGATTAGTATCCTGCTAAGACAATGAAAATATGGGAGGTTCGATTCCTCGCCCCATTGACAAAAATGAGTAAATAGTTAGATAATATCAGTCACATTACTTAATATAATATGAAAGGTAGTAGTGATACAAGGAAGTTTAAATTATTCCAAATACGTTGGGCTGAAAAATTGGGGTTTGAAAATAATCCATATCTTATTAGATGGACTTTTATTTTCTTTGGTTATTCAATGAGAATACACCATTGGATTAAATCAGATGACAATAGATTTTTCCATGACCATTCTGCCGACCTTCTCAGTATTGTGTTAAAAGGAAAATATTGGAATGTAAAACCAATTGTCAATGACAAGAATCCAAGTGATATGGTAAATGTAATCCAACATGAGAAAGATTTGGGTGAGGTTTTGGGAAGGAACGAAAAATGGTGTTTTGTCGAAGGAATTTTCAACTCTTGGCGCACTTTCTTTCATATGAACAAATCAATTTGGTTTTCAAAGGCAGAAGATAGACATTATTTGAAAATACCAAAAGGCGGTGCATGGACGTTAATGTTCGAAGGAAAACCAAGACATAAATGGGGATTTTATGTAAATGGACATAAATGGAGACCATTAAGATACTTTCACAAATATGGTATCAGACAAGACAAAGATTATCAATGATAAATGTTAAACAACAAAAATATTAAAAAATTATGAGTAAATTGAAAATTAATGACAAGGTTATTGTCAAGGAAAACGGAAAAGTTGGTGTTATTAAAGGTAGGGAAATCAAACAACTAACCGATGGCAAAGTGAAAATCGAATACGTTGTCAAGACGGGTGAAGGTTTCGATAATTGGAAGGCTTATCGCAAGAATGAACTTGAAAGGGTGAATCCAATCAAAACCGAAAAGAAATTGCCAACGCTTGTTGTTGATGCTGCCAATGGTTACAAAGTAACACTTGTAGCATTGCTCAAAAAGCAGAATACTTGGAAATATTATGGCGGTGACAATGAGTTTGATTTTGGAACACCTTATCTTAAAAAAGGCAAGGAATTGTCCATTGGCTATGCCATTTATAATCCGAATGACGTGTATGACCAAAAACTTGGAGTTAGTATTGCAACACATAGAGCAAAGAGAAAGCCTTTCTGTAATATGACAAGTGATTTTGGTGGTGAGTTTAATAAGGAAACTGTTGAGGCAATCCTTAAGGTAAAAGGAGAGTATATTGCTAATAACATTGATAAGTTCATTTCAAAATAAAAAAAAATGAGAATATTTAAAGGAATATTTAAAGTTTTGTGTACTGTTTGCATTGGATGCATTATTGTAGGTTGCCATAGTGTATCACCCAATGCGGATGAGGAAGCAGTTCTTATTTATAAGCCTTGGTTTTTTGGACATGGTGGAGTTGATGAAAAAGCTGTAGAATCTGGGCTTACTTGGTGTGTATTCAGTACAGAATCTGAGAAATTTAAAATTGTTCCTGTAAAGTGGCAAGTCAATATGGATGATTTGTTTTCTGATGACAACACACCTCTTGATTTTCATACTATTATCATTACACAGATTGAAAAGGGTAAATCACCTATCTTGCTTAAAAATTATGGTGTAGATTGGTTCAACACTAACTTATATAATTATTATTGCAATATTGTTCGTGACCATATTAGTCAGCATTCACCATTTGACTTAATGAGCAACAGACAAATTCTCAATGAAATTGATGAACAAGTATTGAAGAAGATGCAAGATTTTGTCACTGAATTGTCAAAGAAAAAAGAATTTCCTGTTGTAATTAAACAAGTGACTATTGGTAAAGCATTGCCAAACAAGGAACAACTTGATGAAATGAATAAAACAGCAAAAGCAGTCCAAGCCAAACAAACACAAGAAAGAGAAGCGGAAGTTCAGATGGCAAGGGAAAAGGCTGAAAGACAACGTGCAAAGGCTGACAAGGCTTATATGCAAGAAATGAATCTTAACACCGAAAGTTTTATTCAGTTGAAATGGATTGAGACAATTAATGGTAAACAAGGTGCAAATATTGACGTAATGGTTGGTTCTCCAACAACTTCAATGTGGAATATTAGAAGATAATAATTGGGGGATATAAAGATAATGCAGACTTTAACGCTGCAAAGAATATAAGGAACAGAGTGGTCGTAACCGTGTTACGAGATTCGCTCTTAAAACAATGGGATAATGGTGCTTTTGAGCCTAGGAAGCTTAAACGTGAAAAGGTAAAGGAGGTATTGTTATCGTTTCGAAGAAGTCTGAGACAGACGTGTTCTGACTTGGATGGTGAATGTATAAAAAGTAGTATGACTACTTTTGACTATGTTTAATTCTTCGGATAATTCCCCCATATTTTTTAAAAGAAATTAAAATGTTAAAAATTATTTTTAAGACAATATTGGTTATAGGTGACAACCATCAAGAAATTGCAAGAAAATACAGCGCAGATAATCCAAATAATCCAAATGCCTTTTATAAATTTGAACGATGTCATCAACATAGGCTTGAAGTAACAGGGGAAGAAGGTGATTTCTCAGACCCATTTCCACTTAAGAATGGTGGTATAAGTTATTCGGCACATTTCAATGAAATTGATTGGGAAAAATTGCATAATAATAAGAAGAAAATCAATTTGAACAGACGAGTGTGGGAATTGGTGGTTGAGAATGCAGAACCAAATGATGAAATAGAAAAAGACATTAAAAGCAAAATGTTTGAAAGAATTGCATATTTTACTGATAATTTCAAAAATAAGGAAGAATATGTGAAATACTCTACAAGTCTGTGGTATTGGGGTGTTGCAACTGAAGAAAAATATGAGGAAGTGAATGATAAAATATCCGCTATGGATTGGTGTGTTAATTTTTATGACACATATATTCAACCATTGAAAGAAACAAATCCTTTGATAACAATATATGAAGTGAAGGCACTTTGATTAAAATGTTATATTTGAAATTCACAAAATCACTGATATTCCAATGTTTTTATCAGTGATTTTTTCTATTTTAATGCTTTTTGTGATATTTATAATATGAATAAATAAATAAACACAACACAAATGGGTGGAACAAAATATTTAAAACAATTTGATACACATACTGAATATCAAACTTATATCACAGGCGATACAAGAATATTACCAAATGTTTCCTATTGCGAGGATAATGATGAGGTACATTTCAATCCTTGGACTGACCCAAGGTTGATTATAACGTACAATGTGCTTGACACAAGTGAACCTGTGTTACTATATAGTTATTATGAAGAGGGAGTTATTGGTGCTGATTTATTTGATAAAATAGAGGTTGACGGTGTTGAGATAAGCATATCAGATATTGATTCAAATGAAGGTTATTATCAGTTTGACACAACGGGTGAACATATAGTTAAATATACATTATTAGACCAAACTACATTAGGTGATGATGGTACTTTTGAAGGATGCGGTAATATAACAACTGTTATTATACCAAACAGTGTCACTTCTATTGGTGATTATACTTTTGAAGGTTGTGTTCTTATAGATGATGAAGATATTGTAATTGGCGGCCTTACAAATATTACAATACCAAACAGTGTCACTTCTATTGGTGAGAATGCTTTCCAAGATTGTAGTGGTCTTACAAGTGTGACAATAGGTAGTGGTGTCACTTCTATTGGCGATTATGCTTTCCAAAATTGTAGTGGTCTTACAAGTGTTACAATACCAAACAGTGTTACATCAATTGGTCAACAAGCTTTCTCTAATTGTACAAGTCTTACAAGTGTGACAATAGGTAGGGGTGTTACATCAATAGATAGTGGTGCTTTCAGTTATTGTGCAAGTCTTACAAATATTGTGGTTAACAGTGGTAATACAACTTATGATTCAAGGAACAACTGCAATGCAGTTATTGAGACATCAACAAATACATTAATTGTTGGATGTATGGACACTACAATACCAAGTAGTGTCACTTCTATTGGCGATTATGCTTTCCAGTCTTGTACTGGTCTTACAAGTATTACAATAGGTAGTGGTGTCACTTATATTGGCCAATCGGCTTTCAGTTATTGTTCAAGTCTTACAAGTGTTACAATACCAAACAGTGTCACTTCTATTGGTAATTATGCTTTCAATTATTGTACAAATCTTACAAGTGTTACAATAGGTAGTGGTGTTACATCAATTGGTAGTAGTGCTTTCAATGGATGTTCAAGACTTACAAGCGTGACAATCAATAGTAATACAATTATGTCAGCAACATACACAACCAATGCAAATATGAAAAATAAATTTGGTACTCAAGTAACTGAATACATCATTGGCGAAAATGTCACTTCAATTGGTAATTATGCTTTCTATGGTTGTAGTGGTCTTACAAGCGTGACGATAGGTAGTGGCGTTACATCAATTGGTGATAGTGCTTTCTTTAGTTGTACAAATCTTACAAGTGTTACAATAGGTAGTGGTGTTACATCAATTGGACAAACTGCTTTTAGGTATTGTACAAGTCTTACAAGTGTGACGATACCAAGTAGTGTCACTTCAATTGGTAATTTTGCTTTCTATGATTGTAGTGGTCTTACAAGCGTGACAATCAATAGCGATACAATTATGTCAGCATCATACGCAGACAATGTCAGTGCAAATATGAAAAATAAATTTGGTACTCAAGTAACTGAATACATCATTGGCAACGGTGTCACTTCTATTGGTGGTAGTGCTTTCAATGGTTGTACAAATCTTACAAGCGTGACAATAGGTAGTGGTGTCACATCAATTAATGGTAGTGCTTTCTATGGTTGTAGTGGTCTTACAAGTGTTACAATAGGTAGTGGTGTTACATCAATTGCTAATTTTGCTTTCTATAATTGTACTGGTTTAACAAGTGTTACATGTTTGGCAACAACAGCACCTACAATACAAGGTAGTACGTTCCGCAACGTTAAGACAGGAGGCACATTAACTGTTCCAAGCGGAAGTACAGGTTATGATACTTGGATGGGAAGAGGGAACTACTACTTAGGTATGTATAATTGGACAAAAGTTGAACAATAATGAATTGATATAGTTCCATTGATATATTATCAAAAATTTAACCACGATAGTTTATGAATGCAATAGAATTAGTCAAGACTCTTGAACAATATTTAAATAAGTAATTATATAGGATTTGACACTGAAATATTACAAATGCAGCCTTTTCAGATTGCATTTTTACCAAAGAAGAGGTTAATTTTCGTTAACCTCTTCTTCGTTTTCAGTTATTTCATATAGATTTTCAACTTCCTCTCTTTTTTTGCATTCATATTTTTCAGACCAAGCCTTTGTAATGCCAGCTGTTGCGAACAAACTTGCAACTGATGCAATATATGCAGCAAATCCTTCCAATGATGTAGCAATAGTATGAGTGAATACCACTTCAACTATTAAAGTGATTGCAGGTACTAATAAGAGCAAACATCCTATGAGAGTGACAAGAACAAGGAAGAAATTTTTAGAACTAACCCCAGTATTGTTTTTTACTAATTTTTTAAAGTAATTCATTTGTTGTTTAATTTTTGAAAGTTTATTATAATATCTTTTTGTTAATTCAGTAATTTGAACTATATCTATAAATAGGAAAATATTAAGTTAAAAATTGCACAATATGGAAGAGAAAACAAAAAATGCTTTGGGAATCATTCTTAATTTATACAAGGATGATAAATTGACAAATGATGAATTGTTTGTCTTGATGGAAGCCATTATTGATAAAAAATACTGTAGTTATTATCCTTACTATCCTACTACAGTTCCTGACTGGAAATCACCGTGGCATGACATGTGGTATGATAAACAGTATAAGAATAAGAAAAAAAATTGGTGGGAAACAACCCCATACGTAAAGACATCAACAACAGATAATCTTAAATTCTATGAAGATACAAACAGTTGGGATGTGAAAACGCAAAATTCAAAATAAAAATCTGTATAATATGAAGAAGAGCAAATTTGATGAAGTAAAGGATACATTCAAGAAATATGTTGTAAAATCAAACAATATGGATGTCATTGAAGACATTCTTGCAAAAGAATGTGATGATGCTTTAATAGATGATTTCATATCTGAAAGTGGAACATTTCTGACTGACAGTTTCACATTTCTTAAAGAAATGGGTAATGTCCCTCAAATGTATAGGGAAAGACTATTCAATAGTTTTTATGGAAAAAGAAAACTTGATTTGAAGAAAAAATGGTTTTTCAAAACATTCAAGAACGATAAGACATATGACAATCATCTTACAAGTCACGTTCTCTGTCTTATGAGAGGTTTTATTAATGAACAAAAAAGGAAATACAACATTGAAAATGTGAAAAGAATAAAACAATAAAAGTGCCAAATAATGGAACTTTTTTAGTTTTTTTAACTAAATTTATTTGTTTATGTCAATTATTTGTTATACCTTTGCATCAGGTTTAAAAAACAAATAATATTTAACCTTTTAAAAGTAAAAGTTATGGCAGCAATTGACAAGATTTATGTTGACACATTTGACAAATATCAGCAATTTGTTGAATGGTGTAAAAAACAACCTTTGATTAAGGATAAATATGGTGTTGAGGTGTCTATTCTTGATTATGTATATGAATATAAAAAACCTTTTGAGGGTTCTCATCCAATATTCAATGCACCATATTACATTGACGGATATGTGATTAGGAATTGTCCTTTTGATTTTATCCAAAAAGAAATGATGATTAATTATGGACATTGGTCACAAGAGAAAATAGACAATGCATATGAAACGGTAAGGAAAAGAGCAGACGGAGAAGATTCACCTTTTTTCGATTGGTTGACAATAGATGATTTCAAGATTATTGATGGGGTTATTACAATGCCAAATTTGGAGAAATCTGATTATGAACTTATTAAGGAAGGGAAATTATATAATAGTGTGCATACAAAAGAAATATATGAAATAGGTAAGCATATTAAATGCATAAAGCACCCAAAACAATTTTGGAATAAACCACTTGGATACAAACTTTGGTGGGTAAGTGTTGATGTGCCTGATGGTATGCCATATATGTGGTATCACTATAAACACAATTCTTGGGATTTTTCTGATGAATTTGTCAAATCAATGTGGAGTAGTTCAACAGCACATTGCAAGACGATCAAAGCATTAAAACGTTTGATTATTAAGTGGAAATTACCTGTAGGAACGGAAGTTTTTGTTCATGACAGATATGTTAATAATGATTATAAATTTATTGTAACAAAATAATAACTATTGGGAACTATATACCTGTTGACCCCGAGTAACTAAATAACATAATAAAAAATGAAAAAATTGTCAGAATACATTGAATATTTGCAAAGACAACTTGACAAATATGGTGATGGTGAAGTTTATTATCTTGGTGAATGGGCAGAACATGAATCACCACCTTCTTGCAAATGTGAGTGGGATGAAGAATGTTTTTATGAATATAATGAAAAGAATGATGATGTTATTGAAAAAGTAGTAAAAACAAACATTCATTATGTACTATACTAATTTTGATACATATATCTTAATGGTTGGACTTTTATTTCCATTGTCAGTAATTGTGGTAATTTACATTGGATGGTTCTTTGAATGGAAACGTTTGAAAAATTTGAAAAAAAAAATGAAAATAATTAGATTAAAAATTGACTTTTTTAATTCATCGTGATATTTTTTATATAAAGGAACGATGAATTTGTATGAAAACAAGAGCCTATAAGTATAAACTAAATCCAACATTCAAACAACAAGAATGCATTAACAAAGCATTCGGTTGTTGCAGATTCATATACAATTGGGGGCTTGACAAAAAAATACAATCATACAAACAAACAAAAAAGACAATCGGATATGTGGAACTTGCACATGAACTGACAAAACTTAAAAACGATGGGGAACATGAATGGCTC
>Ga0247609_10002710_pt1 | contig 18466 bp, 21 predicted proteins | sample 172DNAGHGlowgp2_FD_193487 | JGI IMG/M metagenome (GOLD analysis project Ga0247609, IMG submission 193487) | Sheep rumen microbial communities from Palmerston North, Manawatu-Wanganui, New Zealand - 1728 DNA GHGlow gp2 | ecosystem: Host-associated > Mammals > Digestive system > Stomach > Rumen ...
TTAAAATTAAAACACAAAAAAAAAAATGAATTACAAAGAGTATAAAAAATACAAAGAGAAAAATATGTGTCAAGGTACTGAGCGCTTTGTGTGTGATGAATCTGGGCGTAAAGATGATGTAAAATTCGTAATTAAAAATGACGAAGAATATCAAAAGATGAAAGCCTCAATTGAAAAATATGAAGAGGAAAATTTTAATTTGACTTATGATGATTTTGAAAAAATCGAAAAATGCTTTAGGGAACAAATAGATTTTTTAAAATACAAGGAAACACCAGAAGATGAATCATATCTTGAGAGAATTGTCCGTGTAATGAGGTTTTTGAATTGGAATTATGCATTCAATAAAAAACCAGAAATAACCGAGGCTGATTTGTTGGATACAATAGAAAATATTTTCGATAGTGTCATGGAAGGTGTTGTTGAATATAAATGTAAACGATATACTAGTGGAACTGGAGGATGGACATTACATGTTGACTTTGAGAAACACGAGGTTTTCTTGGCCTTCTCATTGTTTGACGACTGGATTTCGTATGAAGGGCTGAAAGAACTTTCTGATGTATAAAAAAAAGGCTGCTATTTTTTAGCAGCCTTTTTCTTTGGTTCTAATGCTTTTAAGTGTATTGGTTCTGTTGTCCTCGCAATCATGTGTAATATTTCGTTTGTATATTTCAACCAGCCTCCATCTTTGTATTCTATTGCCTTTTGGTAAATTCCTGATTTAGTTGAATAAACAACAAGATAATAACCGTCTTGCATTGGGTTTTCTTTTGTGCTTGTGAATGTAGGGTTTGTGAAGTTCATGACTGTTTTATCGTATAACGACAACTCCAATTTCAAACGTTTGTCTGTGTTGTTTTTCCCCTCCCACCATTCTTTAAGACTTGGTGCTTCCGTATCTGTATTACTCATACCATGTGACATAATATGGTCATACCATTCAAACAACTCGTTGTTTCCGACTTTGTTATCAATAGCGTATTTTATGTTGTCGAAACTGAAAAAATAATCGTTAATAAACAAAACACTACCTATTGTATCGTCAACCCAATAATCTTCGCATTCAATATTTTTAAAATAAGTGTTCTTAAACATCAGGAGATAGTTCTCAACTGATTTTTCAAATTGAATTTTAATTTTATTTCTTGTATCCATAAATTTTCTTTTTATTATACATATTTTTTATATAAAAAGCAAAAAAAAAAACGAGTGCCTATTGACACTCGTGAAAATTAATTAAACCGTTTTTTCGAGTTTTCCTTCAAACATAGGATAAGACCCAAAAGTGGCAAAGAATGTTGCATCCCAAATCTCGTTATCTTGATAATATCCGTGTTGCTTTTGCATTTTAAATATGACACCTTGTGGTTTCAATTGCTTTGCTGCAACAGTAGCTTCATCAACCTTGCTGGTGAATATATACCCAGGTTGTCCGTTGATGGTTTTAGGCGTGATATTTTCAATTCCGACACCATTAAGCAATCCTTTTAATTTTTCAAGTTTTGATTGGTTGTCTGCTTTTTGTTGACGTCTTTCTTTGAATTTGTCGATAAGAAAAGTTTCGTTCAAAGTTGTAAAAACACATTCTTTAACCAAATCTTTAAGATTTTCTTCTGTTAAAATCTTTTTCATTTTATTTAGATGATTTTGATTTTCATTATTTTTTAATAAATAGTGTGATTAATCCAAAGTTTCAAACATGTCACCAGAATCACCGTCCTTGTTTTCACTACACTTCAAATTCCCAAAATCATCAAAATCATTATCAGTAAGTTCACAATCTTTTAATTCATCCATTATGTTACTTAACTCACTGTCATAATACACATCTTTTATATACTCAAGCTTATCTTCTATTTCATTTTTTATTTCAAAATAATTTGAATTTTCTTTAAAGTAGTCATCACACTTTACCAATTTTGAAAACATTACAAGGTCTTTTGCTATATCATAGGTGATACGTCTTATATCTTCGTCAAAGAATCGTTCAGGGCCACCATAAACGCACAAAACACCATCTTTTTCTTCATTATACCATGAATAAATGTTATATTGTGCCATAGAACGTACACACATTTCATACATTTTCAAATGACTCATGATATTTTTGAATAACTGTTGTGTTTCGGTATTTGCATTATCCGACATGCAAGCAACTATTATTTCAATTTCAATAGCTTTTAAATACCATTCGTTACTTCTCACACTTTCATCAGTGTAAGGCTTGTATTTTTCAATTTGCTCTTTTTTTGGTTTAAATAATCTTTCTGAACTCATATTATAAGATTTATGTTATTGTACTAACTAATTCATTATTTTCCAAATACCTTATATTTCCTTCATCATCAAGATAAAACACCTTGTTAACATCAAGGCAGTATATTTCGTATTGCCCACAATCAAAATGTATTGGAGTTTGTAACCATGTATGGCCGAAAACCTGGACCAGATTGTCTGGAACATTAAAATCAATATTTAAATTTAAATTTTTTATATCAAAAACATGTTCATGAATATCAGTCCAGACAAGAGAACCTGCCATATCAAAACCTCCTCTATATGTAGAGATATCACACAAAATTTTATTTAAATCTTCTTTTTTTATAGAATTAAGCTCTTCTGCTGTATAATTGAACCCCACTCCCAAAACACTTTTGTATTTGTCAACCCAAAACGGATTAAGTCCAGCGTGTGTGAAAAGAAAATGCTTGTCGTTGACGGTAACATCATATGATATTTTGAATAAATCCGAATTGTCATCAAAAAGCTTTTCGATTTCTTTTATGTTTTCCCAATCGTGCCTGCAAGAACACATGTTTCTGTTTTTGAACGCATAACTATCGTGATTACCATATAACAATGTAACTCTATCCTTATTTTCCTCTGCGAAATTAAGAACATCTTTAAAGTTTGATAGTGCTTGTGCATGTGTTATACCCTCAATTGACGTATAAGGGTCAAGATAGTCACCTAAAAAAACAATAGGTACATCATTGTACTCTTTTACTACTTCCCAAAATTTTCTTCCATGTACATCTGGTATAATTAAAATTTTCTTTTCCATATAATTTTATTTCAATGTTATTTGTTTAGCACGTTTATCGTAAATTTTTCTCCCTCTATCATTAAGTTTCCATTTCCAAAACACTTCTTTATCTTCAGAAACCTCTTTTTCAATGTCAACAACATAATCTCTCCAAGTGTCAGTCATTTGATAAAAAAGTGAACTAACTGTCGAACAAAGTATCTTAAAATCTTCTTTCTTGATATATTTGGAATTGTCAACTTGTATTTGAAATGTACCTTCAACGTTCCTTTTGTTGAAGATTTCCATCATTTCACCTATTTTCTGATTGTTCTTTTGTAACTGTTTAATATAATCCATTATCTCTTTGTAGATGATTGGTTTGTTGTACTGGTTCTTGTATTTGTAGTAGATGCCCTGCTGGTTGATGGTTGTCTGTATTGTGGAGTAGAGTTATATCTACTTGGTTGCGTTTGTGGTCTTGTGTAAGGACTTCTATTAGGCTGAGGAACAGCTTGATTTCTTATTGGTTGTTGATATGTCGGCCTTGATATTGTTGTTGGTTTTTGGTCATATCTGTAAATTGTTCTGCTGTTTCCTTGTTGTGTATTATGATTATTAGGCACAACAGTTCTGCTTTGTGTTTGAGTTTGAGGAATCTTTGAAGTTGACGGATTGGTTGTTTGTGTTTGAACTGGCCTTGTTGTTTCGACACGCTGAATAGTATTTGGCTTTTGCACTTTAGTCGAAATCCTGCTGTTTGTCACAGTTGGATTTTGTATTGTCTGTACATTAGGCTTCTCAACCCTTCCATTTGTCTGACCTCCAACAGAAATCTGTTTTCCATCTCTATGGCCAAAAGTAGTGGCTGTAGTGTGAGCGTTATGATGATTGCCGTTATTGTGCCAATATACATAGTCAAAGTCATTTCCATGCCTGTTTGGATGATGGTGTGTCGGCCTCCATGAATAATGCGAAGCATAACCCCATGGATTCCACATGTATGGGTTATAATAATATGAATAAGGATAATACCAATTGTAATTCCAATTCCAAGTATTATAATAAACAAATGGATTGTAATGATATGTGAATATTGGTCTGTAATAATATCTATAATGCCAATGTATATTATTGAAACCGTAATAATAACTATCGTATATAACAGTGGTTAGATATGTATTATACGGTTGTTGATAATTGGTTACCACAGCAACGCTCGTTGGTTGTGGATTGCAGTATTCTGATGTCGTATAATATACATCATCCGTGTATTGAAGAGTTACACAGCTTGAAAATAAAACAATTAACACTAAATAAAATAATCTCTTCATTTTGTATTGTATTTTTATTGTAATTTTACTTTTTTTTTATTATATTTCAAAATAAATCTATATATAGATAGAATAACAATAATAAAAGTTTAATAATTTTAATTATGGGAAATTGGAATGGAATTGAAACCTTTAACTGGATGGGCTTTGAATGGATTAAAAGACCGTATTGGGGTACAAATCACGAAGAAATAGATTTCACCTATTATGATGAAAAAATGACTAGTATTGACAAAAACAATAACATGGTGGTAGATTTTCATTACAACCCCAAAGTGCTTCCAATGAAGGATGGAATTATGGTTGATAAACCTTACGGAATTGGATGTTGCAGAACAACGCAAGAATTCAAATATGGTACGTTTGAATGGGAAATGAGGTGCCCTTACGGTAATTATTTGTGGCCAGCTTTATGGATGGCTTCGGACGCTAGTTGGCCTCCTGAAATAGACTGTATGGAAGGTTGGTCTGATATGTCAAAAAAATATGTAAAAAACTTGATATTTAGAAATATTCACCCTACAATGCACTGGACAAAAAATGGTGAGCATATTCAAGAAGGCAAAAACAATATATTAACATGCCAATTAAAATGTGGAGACAATTTTGACAAATACAAAGTCGTATGGACGCCAAAATTCGTTAAGATTTATTATAATAATAATCTTATAAAAACGTATAAAAACAAAGACATGCTTGACCATTTCAATAAACCAGAAATAAAATTTCATGCTATAATGTCAAGCGGTCCATATAAACCATTTTCAAGTGAAGATTATAACGATTATTTAAAAAACAACAAACCAATGCTTATTAAATCATTTAAATATTTGCCTTTTTAATCTCGTTATAAACTATTTATGTTAAAAAAAAAACAAAATGAAGTTTGAAAAATATATATTAAATGAAGGAAGCAGAGACAATCTTTTGTTACCATATATAAATATTTTACATGAATATGGCATTAAACCATCAATAGGACAATTTAAAAGCAAACTATTAAACAAACTTGGGTTTGAAGGTGGAATAACCAACCTTTCAAATCGTTCTAATTATTATCTTGTTGGTTGTGCTAGATATTATTTTGATGGACAATTGACATTAAATAAAGATTTGTCACTTTTAAAACCAGAAACTTGGCAAAACGGGTCAGATGTGCAGGATGAATGGAACCAGCCTGTTTGCCAAAAACTAAATTTTTTAATCAACATATTAAGGGATGCCTATATCGATTCTGTCGGAACCCAGTTATTGGAGCCAGAAGACTTTGGAACGTTACCTATTAAAAAATTACTCACAAAGTACAACAAGCAAATTAAAAAGGCTATGGGTGTGATTGAAAATGGTTTGGAAACACAAAACCTGTCAAACGACCCTACGGTATCTGGCGGAAAATATACATTTGAAATTATATATTCAATTGATGAGTGCCGTAAGTACAAACAACCAACAGCACCAGGTTCATGGTGTATAAGTTATAGTGAGGGAAACTATAATTATTACATTAGAAAACATAACATACATTATGTAATATTCAGGATGAATGGTTGGGAAAAAGTTCAAAGACCTGAAAATCCATTAGAATCCGAAGGTTTCACACCACAAAAACCACATGACTTATATGGCAATTCACTTATTGCCGTCTTGCAATCAAACACTAGTCCAGAACCTGTTTTCATAACATCAAGATGGAATCATGGCTATGAAGTTGCTTGTGAGGCAGACCATGCATATACCAAGGAAGAGTTTCAAAAAATCACAGGAACATCAGACGATGACCTTAAAAGAATTTATGAAATCTGGAAAATACATAGCGGAAAACAAAACAAAAATGTATTAAATAAAAACTTGCTTAATGAAATAAGAAAAGCAAAATACGCCCAAATGCGTATTAACAGCGGTGAAAACCCAGAAGAAATTTTGAGTGTCGTCAATACAATTGTCGGTGAAGAAGGAAGTAAAATAAAGAAATCAGTTACCGTCTGCAAAATAAAGTCTGAAAACGAAAGAGATGTTTCTAATGCCGCCTTTTTGGTGGATAGGGGTAATATTGTTTTCAGCAGTGCATTGTTTAATTACCACGACAATTCCAGTTTTGTTGTGCTAAACAATATAATTTTTGAAAAATTAGATGGCGAAAAACGAAACTTAATATATTGTTACAAAACACATAAGGTTGTGGAAGTGGAAGGTGTGACAGTTTTTAAATATACACCAGTATCAGACTCCGAGTATAGCTACGTAACAAATATACAGAAACTTAGGTTTTGTGAAATAAAACAAGCCAGAGAACAAACAGCCCTGATAAATCTTGAAACAGGAAATCCAGTTAAATTACCAAATGGTTCGTCTTGGGCAAATGCGATTTACTTACCCAATAGATGGACAAACACACATGCAGGTAAGATAAATTGTCGCATTTTTGGTGATAATGACAGAATGTTTGAAATTATATTCGACTTGTCTAGTAGAGAGAAATATTTTTATGATTCTTATAGGAATTTATTTATAAATTTGCCAATAAACACAAGTCTTTTTGATTTAGAATATAGCAGCGTTATTCTTAGCAATGAGGAAGCAAGAAAAACCGAACCAACAATATACAATACAAGTTGTTGTTTTCGCAGTAACAACAATATTATTCCAATCGCATATTTATCACATACAAATGGGTGGACTACAATAACTGCTGACCAATACCTATATGATATTGATAAACAAAAAAAAGTGATATTTGGTGATAAAGAAATATTTCCAAAAAATATTCAAGAAATTTCAAAAAATTTGATTAAATATCCAATTACAAACAAAAAAAATGTTTGTTTGTACTTAAATGATTATACTGCTCTTGGTTTAAACAACCAACCAATTCTTTTTAATTCCAAAGAAATTTTATTTAATGAAAACAAAGAAAATTTTATATTATTCAAAATACATCAATTCGGAGAAAACTACCGTTTCATTGAAAAATTTTATATATACGATTTAATAAATGATAGTTTTTTAATGTCTCCATTCGACAATACGTGTTTGTTCATTTTTGCTGATAGAGATTATAGGAATGACCGTATTAATATTGTTAAAAAAGTTGATTTAAATAACGTGGATGGTTACGGCTTAAAAAAATCAGATGCATCATTTGATATATCGAATCCATATCATATAAAGCCAAATAACTACAAAATACCTGGGAGCATACCTGCACAACACATAATACCAAATTTTAATGATATGCTAGCTATTGCTCGAACGATAAGTTGATTATAAACAAAAACGAGCGGAAAATAAAACCGCTCGTTTCTTTTTGCTTTACTATACCATCACTGGCATTAATTCCATGGCTTTGTTCCATAGTTTTTGATTGTAATCAATATCCTTTCGTATTGATGTAATCGACCTTTGTTTTCTTTGTTTATTTTGTTTGTTTATGCTTGAAAAACCGCCTTTAATTAGTTTTTCTTGGCATATATTAAAAACAGTCCATAAGTCATTTCCATTATCTTCATTGCGAACAGGACTCAGAATGTCAAGTAGAGTGTCATCATCAACACCAACCTCAATATTTTCTGGGATATTTTTTCTGATTCGAACAACTTCACGAGCCAGTTTAATTTTGTCTTCATTGGTAATAATGATGTTTCGCATGTCATTCATTTTACATACAATGTTTGGAACTTCATCGATTGTTTTCTTTACAATTTCGCGCAACGTTTCAAAATCATAGTTAATGTGTCTAATTGAAAAATTAGCCATCTCATTAGTACTAACAACAAGCCCATTACTACAAACCAATCTGAAAAGGCCGACCATAAATTTGAAGCTATTAAAACCATCATGGCCGTTAGTCAGAATAATACGAGGATAACAATCAACAGTTTCGTTTCCATCAGAATCTTTTTTTGTAATTTTTACATCTGGATTTTGAAAACACAGCATATGAAATGACCTAATACCAGAAGAGTTCCTTTTCGCTCTGCATTGTTTAGCTTCAACAGGTAACCAGCCCAATTTTCTTAAATCATTGATAACTGTTTCGGTGTTAGCTTGAACATATTTGTCCGAAACATTTGGATTTGTTGGGGTTTTAAGAAAAGCAACAGGACATTTAGACTTGATGTCTTCATTGGTTAAAAAAACATTTGACAAGTTGTCATTTCCAAAACTTAACATAGTATCTGCCATAATTATAAAATTTTAATTTGAACATTAAATTGATATTTTGATTATATCAAAACTTTTTCAATAAAACAAAAAAAAAACGGTGAAAATATTTTCACCGTCACCATACATAAACCACCAACAAGGTTATGACGAGTGCTTCAGCAAATAATCATTGCTTACGTTTTTGAAGCTTTGTCGTGCATCATTTACGTTTCGATAAACAATACCTTCTCGTTTTACATTTGCAATAACACTCATTCCGTCAGCCATAAGCTTGAAATCATGCATTGTGATATTTTCTGGCATTACAAACTCACCAAGAACAGGAACAGTTTCAACGCCAGTACCTTTTAATAATTCCTTCATTGTATAAACACCATACTTATCCTTAAAGTATTCGTTTTTTCCGTTTCCAGCGCTATACGAAATCAAATTAAACGCCCTGAAATCGATATCATCCATTTTATATGGGTTTCCTTGGAGTTTTGCTCCATAAGTTTCACCCTGCAAAACAATTCGCATAATTTTGCCATCGTGATGGGCTTCCAATTTTTTGACAATTTGTTTCAAAACATTCTCAATGTCGTACTTTTGTGCAATCTTCCAGTATACATTTTCATCAAAGAAACAAGGTTGGTCTGGTTTCCTCATACGCACATTACGAGAACAAACGATGAATTCACTGGCACCAAAATGTTTTTTATCCAGAGCGAATGTGGTTGATGTTCCGTCAATCTTTTCAGTCATAACCCATTTTGTTTCGTGGTCATTAAGATATTGTGGGAGATTTTCAATTCGCTCTTCGTCTGTCTTTTGTATCCAAGAAGGAAATGATAACGGTTTGTCTTTCTTTTTACCATACAAAGCAAACATAACAACTCTAAACCACTTGTATTTCATCATCTTTTTAATCCACGGACGAGAAAATACTTTTTTTCTACGGGCAATCATAGATTGGTATTTGGAATCTGGATTCACTTTGCCTTTCCTTTTGATATCATCAGGTGAAGCATACGTGATGTGAAGTAATTCAGTAACGTCAGTTCCATGCGGTAATTCATTCAAATTCAAATCTTTATTGAATACAGATAAAGGAATTGCAATACCCTGTGACATCACACCATTTCCATATTCATCCTTGAATTTGTTAAGTTTCATTGTCTTGATTTTATAGTGCTTTGCTTTGAGAAATTCAAACTCTTCAGTCTCTGGGACCTTTGAGTCGATTTCAATGTAAACACAGAAATCACCTACATTGAATTCACCTTTCTTTGCAATACATTGCCACCCAAGAACACCAACAAGTTCAATATTGTCAGCCCCCTCAATTGGTTTAATCCACGCAATGTTTTCAATATGAGCCAAAGCTCTTTGTTTTTCTTCCATAGTATTATTGTTTTTTATTGTTAATTAATCTTTCAGCAACTGAATTTAATGAATATTGAATATTGCTTCTGAATTCGTTTTCCATTGCATTCCTTCTGGATTCTACTTCATCTATGAATTTATCAAGAATGAAATTCATAGCCCTTTGTGAAATCTTGATGTGATAGCCAAAAACATGGTTTACAACACATGCATCACATAACTCAGTATCAATCACCACAAACAACGATTTATCATCTGATGTAATATAGAACTTATCCATTCTAGGTGTCATAAGTAAATCGGTTTTTTTATTATTCACCAATTGTGATGCTATAATCATCAAAGAACGCTCTTCTTTGGATATCTGTGTTGTATCTTGCCTGTTGAAAACTTTGTAGAGTTGTAATTTAATTTTTTTTAACATAGCTAATTTTTTTGTATAGTGAATTAAAATTTTAATTCCTATCTTTCCAGAAGCTCCAATACTTGTTGACTAAACACCTTTTGGATGATTTCTTCCTGAGTCGGAATGGCCTTCTTGTCTTGTGTATTCATTTCTCCACCTAACAGGAAGCTGATAACAGCACCATCAAAACCAGAAAAATGATACATTCCTCCGTGTTCCATATTTGATGGGAAATCTCCTGTTTGACGCCCACCAGTGCAATACCACCAAATAACTTTAAAATTATCGACATAATCTTTTGGGAACACATTTAACAATCTACCAATCATTTCTTCATAATTTGTTTTTCCTGAATATGTTGGATTAAACTGCATGTCAGACACGACCAATAAAGTTGTCGGATAATCTTCTAGTTTAATTTCTGGATGTTTTATACGAGTATCAACCAACAAACTTATGATGCTTTGGAAATTTGTAGACCCGTAAGCAAATCTCCCGTTATTGAGCAATTGATTATATTTTTCAGAAAAAGTACCATTAACCTTCAACAAACTAGATTTGTCATCAAACAATGCAACCGTATTGTGAAAATCACCCTTATTTAGTTCAGAAAAATAAATACCAAGAGCCATACAAACATCCAGAGGTCTTGTCCCGCTATTGTCGATTGTTTCCCAAGTCATTGAAGCTGACATATCAAGAGCACAAAGAACATTCCCGTTAATTGGATTACCATCGGTATTAGCTGTTTTGATTAACATGTCAAATTGTTTATCAATTGTAATTTTGTTAGCTCGTGTAATGTTTCTCAAACCGCCAAGACTTAATTTTCTTGCAAGCTCATATGGATATCCATTAAATTTAACAACTGGTTGTGTCTGGACCCAATCAATGTAGTTATCTACTAGGTTATGACGGTCAAGGAAATTGCCGTTAACAAGCTTCAACAGAGCCTTGCCTGGAATCTCATTCCAATTTATGTTGTCATACATTCGGCTACAAATAACGCGCTGGAAATTATGAGCCTTTCCATTACTCTTAAGCATTCTATACTCCTCATATGTAGCCTGACTGTAATGTACAAACATTTTAGCAAGCTTATTTGTACGAATCGCCCAAGGAGTCTTACATTTGTTGTTTGAACGAATTCTAGGGAGATATTTGATAACCAAACCATTTTGGGTATGGTCATTCAAGCCAGCATGAATCAAATCGAAGAAATTCTCATACTTCAAATATTCATCAGCACCATCAAATGCCATAAGAACCCAAAGGTCCTTCCATGAACCAACAATTGGCAAAACCCAAAGATTCTTATAGAATACATCTGGTTGGAACTTTGCAAACCACAATAGTCTCATAAAGGCCTCATCTCTTCTTCCTTGCCCCTTCTGAACAACAAGAGTTTTGTTACCAATACCCATGTTTGTTTGACGAGTAATCATTCTCAAATAGAACGGAAACTTGATTGCGTTCATTTCATCTTCAACCCAAAGAGCCTCCTGGTCAGCCCAAACCTTATTGATATTACGGCCAGCATAAACACCAGCCTTTGCAAATTGGTCACACAATTCGCCGCCAATTGTAGCATAAGAAATTGCGCCATTTTCTGTCATTGCGTTATTTGCACCAGCGCCCAAAATATTTTCCTTGATAAAATTGTTCTTCATTTCAAATATGTTTTTTGTTCGAAATTATTTTAATAATGAAATTATACAAAATTAAAATTACATATCCAAATATTTTTTTCTATATACAACTATTTATGTATGAGTAAAAATCTATTACGAAATGATAAACGAAGACAAATTAGCAAAAATTATAACAGAATCAATTGACAACGCTTTAAATGAGATGCGTTTGAAAGAACAAATAAAATCAATAGTTAAAGAATGCGTAGAACAGATTATCAACGAAGGTTCTAAAAAGAAAAAATCTTCTAGTTCTGAAATAAAACGTTTCTTCGACAAACCAGGAATCAATAATGCACAGTATGCTTATAAACTTGCGGGAGTAAACCCTCGTCATGGTAAAGATACTCCTGAGATGAAAAATGCACGTAGTTTATTTGCGAAAAAGAAAAGCGGATTCACTGACAAATTCGGAAACAAATACAAATTCACACCAAAGGAACTAAACAGACTAACATCATTAATTTCAAACAACAGATTGTCTGAGGGAGCTGAAAAGCCGAAAAATAAAAAAGATAAATAAAAAATGGTCACCTGATTGGTGACCATTTTGTTAGAAATAACAGATATTATATAGAATTTTACCAACAGATGATTGGCCTTCTCTAATATATTTTCCATCTACATTATACAGAATCTTACCAACTGATGATTGTCCTTCTCTGATGTATTTCCCATCAATATTACATATGATAGTTCCAGTAGATGTTTGACCCTTTCTAATGTATTTACCATCAATGTTGTATAAAATATCACCGACAGATGATTGCCCTTTGCGAATTTTGTTGTCTGAAATATTATACAATATGATTCCGACAGAAGATTGCCCTTCCCTGATATAGTGCCGACAATTAGATTGTCGTTGAGGCATTGATGTTGTCATGTCTGATGGTTTTGTCTGAACGGCAAAACAATAAATGGCAAATACAATCAAATATGTTTGAAAAATTAGAATAGCTTTAACGTATTTCATTTTTATTCGATTTTTTTCCAATCTCTTAAACGTTTATTACACTGATATGTCCCAGGTGTTAATCCACCCTTGTCTGTTGACCAAATTAAAAGATTGAACATATATTCAAAATTCTCAGTAATGTCATCATACAAATCATGAAAATGCTCTTGCATTTCTTGTGGAAACAATCTACCTTGGATATCGTCTTCGGTTCCTTTAATAGCATCACCCCAGTGTCCTAAAATCAAAGCTATGTCTTCAATCGGGTAGTTCCCACCCCATGGTGCATATTGGTCAACACCCCAACCGATTCTACCGTTTCTTGATGCTGAATCAAAAACAAAACTTTCAAAATTAATAGCTGACAATAATTTAATGTGGTCGTCAGTCAATGTTATTTTCTTTATACTTGCCATATTGTTAATTGTTATATCTTATATTTGTTATTCTTACCCATTGAACATCCTTATATTCATCCAATGTCTTGCTATTTGTGTAAGACATTGCTGATTTAAGGTAGTCTTTTTCGTTTTCAGCCCATCCTTTCAAGTCGAATTCAACCATTTGGTGCTTGATTATACCTTCGGATGTTTTCAGCTCGTTATGCATTGAGTTTGCGGTATTTATTTGTGACTGGGCTTTTTTTGTGCTCATGCCGAACATTTCTTTCCACACTTCTAATTTACCCTTCTTTACATAATTTGTATAGATATTTTCAAAATTCTTTCTTGGTATTTCTTTACCATAAGTTAATAATGTCTTAATTGGTCTTAAAATCTTATAACCATTAATATTAAAGTATGATTTCCCATATGTTGTTTTCCCAGCACTTTCCATTGTCTTGTTAAACAAGCCACCAATCATTACATAATCAGCGTAAACAAGTGCTTTTTGAATATCACGATAACCTCTGATATTACCATCGGCAATAATTTTACACTTTCCCTCAACTTCACGTTTTACATTATATGTTTCTTGTAACAAACTGAAATACGGAAAGTTTAACCCTAAATTAGATGAGGACAAACAACAACTACCACCGCCAATACCTAATCGAACATAATCACATCCAGCTTCATTATAAAACCTATACGTTTCTGGGTTTGCAATATTTCCACTCATCACAACGACTCTGTTGCCATATTTATCTTTGATTGATTTGATAATATCAATAAGTTTATGCATGTGTCCATTTGCCAAGTCAATGCAAATTCTAAGTTCGGTATCGTCCTCAACATATAAGTGTAAATTTTCCTTAAGAAATGTGAAAATATCATACATAACAAAATACTCCTCAGCTTCATGAAGTGATATGGCTATGAAAGTATTTTGATTCTCAAAATTAAATTTTAACCGTTCAATAATTGAATATGTTCTTGGTAGTACGGTTCTTATTCTCGCCATTTCGAAATCAAAAATATTTTCCATTGAAACAACTGTGCTCATACATGATGCGAATATCGGCAAATATCCGTCTTCATCATATGGATTGCATTCGCTTCGTGAAGAAATTTCACTTACAACTTCTGGGATGATTGCTACATCATCATAATTTAGCTTACTATCTTTGTTTAAAATTTCCATTTTATAATGTATTAAAATTTCTTAAAACTTCCTTTTGTTTGTCATTCATTTTTTTCGGGAATTGATATCTAACAACAACAGCATAATCACCAACAACACCATTGTTATTTACATATGGCATACCTTTTCCGTGAAACACAAACGACTGATTATCTCTTGTCATTTCTGGGGCATTTACAGTAACTTTTGTTCCATCAATGCATTTAAAATCTTTTTTAAACCCAAGCATGGCTTCGTTGAAAGGAATATCCTCATAATGAACAATATTCATTGAATCAAAACGTTCGAAGTAATTGTCCTTCAAAACATTTATTTGCAAATGAAGGTCTCCGTTTATTCCTCCTTGTTCTTGAGATTCATTCCCAAGACCTTGAATTCTAATAACCATGCCATCATCTACGCCTCTTGGAATTTGGATTTTCTCTGTTACCGTTTTTCTTTCAAGTCCAGAGCCATTGCAATGTTTACAAGGTTTTGTTATTTTCTTTCCAGTCCCATTACAATGTGGACAAATTGTTCTTCTAACTGAAAAATTTCCAAAACCAAACTGCGTTGTTTGCGTTATAACGCCACTCCCATTACAATTTGGACATGTTGATGTTTTTCCATCCTCAGAACCTGTTCCGTTGCAATGTGAACATTTCGATTCCTTTTGATATGTTACATCTTTTTCAACGCCTCTATAAGCTTCTTCAAGTGTAATAGTCACGCTTGCATTTGTGTTTGAACCTTTTGCAACCCGCTCATCCTCGAAAAACGACCCAAATCCGCCCATGCTACCGAAACTTTGTGCCATTTTTCTGAACATTTCCATCGGGTCAATATCCTGCGAAAATGTGAAATCACTGAAACCATTTTCATACTGGTTTCTCTTCTGAGGGTCAGACAAAACTTCATAAGCCTCTGCAATCTCTTTGAATTTGTCTTCCGCATCCTTCTTTTCTGATTCGCTTGCATTAGCCCATCTATCTGGATGATATTTTAATGCTAATGCACGATATTTCTTCTTACATACCGAAAGAAACTCTTCACCCTGAAGATTTTTCTCATCTTCAGTTAAACCTAAAATACCATAATAATCTTTATTTCTACTCATTTCAATATATTATTGTTCTAGAATGCTGTTATACTAAAAAAAAATAAAATAAACAAGCGTGTTTGTTGTGAAAAACTATTTATATTGAATAATTGTATCATAACAATAACCAATGTCTCAAAACATTAAGAATAATCATGTTAGGTATATAGATTCAAAACTCTATAATAAACACTATTATGATTATATGTTATTTCGTGGAGAAACAGTCGGTGACTGTATTTCGAATTTAAACAATATGCTAATTGCTGATTTCTCAAACATGGAAATATCAGCTGGTACGTTGTATTCAACCAGCACTTGGGATGGTGCTGTTAATTCTGGTGTTACACTAAATGATATAGGTCTAACTGGTGTGGATAATGGTTTTATATACTATGACAAAGACAAAATAACAAATGAAGAATTCTTAAGAATTTTTCTTGAAAGCACATATAATATAGAATCTGGTGACACAAGATTTTTCATGACACCAGTTACTGGAAACACCAAAGTATATGAATATCCAACGTATCTTGTTGAAAGTGATGATGGAAGATATATAGCTTGTAAAGGAGGATTTTATCAGGGATTTTTTAAATTGGATGGTTTTAATTATGAAGTGCTTCCAACAACATTCACACAAGACATTTTACTTCATTTTGAAATACGACCAAGAAGTGATTATGAAGTTTCCGACAAAGTCGTCAACAATATACATCCAGAAAACGACGGCACATTCTTCTTTATAGGAACAAGGGCTGAAAATAAATTCTGGCCTTACTATAAGACAAATGTTGAAATGAACAAAAGGCCAGCAGAACAAATACCATATGACGCTGACGAACTGTGTATTACTAAAAATCCAGAATGGTTGCTTCCAGATGATTTTGATTATGTGATAGGGGATTCTATAGAAAAGAAAACTAAACAAACAAATGCCATTATAACAGATGTTTCAACCCCAAAATCAATGTATGAAACTTATCTTAAAACATATGATTTCAATCCAGACATAAACTGCAACTGTTTCGAAAAGACAGAAGATGACGAAGAAGAAGATTGTGGTAATTGTGATTATTATTTGGCTGATGAATATCTTGAAAGAAAAAGAAAATGCCCAAACGATAACGGAAAAGCTGTTGAGGATGAATATTTCAAACAGGATTTGGATTTGAATGACGCAATAATACAAGATTCGGTTGGTAATGAACTTGGTTTGCACGGATATTACACAATCAAAAACAGTGATAATAAATTCCTTATGTTCGATAGAACTTGCGATGGTTTTACCACTGACACCTGGATTGAAGGAACGAGAGTTAGTATTACTGGTAGGACCGATTGGCCGAATGCAAACTATTTCATCATCATGAACAGAACAGAAACTGGTTACACTGTTGATACAATAGACCAATACAATGAAGAACATGGCTATGATTATAATTTATATAAAGATATAAAAAACAATGTGTTTTCATTGCGTGTAACTAAAAACGGAGCTATAGGTTATAGATATGGAATATTAAATTGTGACGATGAATTTGAGAATCATTACGAACTTGTTGAAGAATATTCGAAAGATGGTATGGTAAAAATGGATGAGTGGAATAGTATTAACGTTAGATTTGCAATAATAAATCCAGCATCAAACAAATGTGATACCAAAACAAGGAAAATGAGAATTATGATTTATGTAAATGGTTTCTTGAAATTCATAAGCAAAGAGCTGGATACTTTATCATTCAGAGCGTTGGACGAAACACCAGAAAGACAAGAAGGTGTTCCATATAATATCTCTTTGGGTGGCGGTTCAATTGGATTGCTTGAAACTATATTACCAAACTACTATAAAATACCTGAATATATATTACCAATAGAAAAGGACTTTTGCGGCACTTTTATTGGTGATATAAGGTCATTCCAAATATATCAGGGGTTTTTGAGCTATTCCTGTATATTAAACTATTTATCTTAGGAAAAAAATATTAAATAAAGAATATATCACATACAATAGATAATATGGCTGAAAATTACAATGAAACACCTCTTCGTGGTTCAAACATAGCAACTTATGGAACCGTAAGCGGAATAACATTTTACAAATTAGAATCAGAATTCAGTGGAGACACTACTAAAAATTGTAGTCTGACTGGTGAAGAGGTTGACAGAAACTTTTACTTTCTTCGTGGTTATGACATTGAAGAAATTTATATTTCTGGTGCACCCATATATGATTATGTTTCTGGTAATCCAGTATGCGGGGCAACATTAGTTATTCAAAGAGTTGAACATGATTACGACCCAATTGAAATACCAATTCCTTATCCTGATTTTGAATTCAATAAAACTAATGGTATACTAACCATCACATATCCAAATGGGTTTGTGAAAGAATTAGAAGGATTTCTTGTTAATAGAGGAGGTGGTGACACTCCTTCAATACTTATTGGGATAAAAACCGACAATACATTGATTGGTTGTGGAACAGAACAACAACCTCTTGGTTTATCTCCGCTTGAAAAAACTGGCCAATTTTCAGTAGTTTCTGAATATTTGGACGCAACATCTAATCCAAAACCATTAAGTGCTTGTACAAAAGGTAAAGGTTATAGAATTGTAACCAAAGAAGCTGTTGACAATTTCGGCTATATGTATCCAGAATCCTCATTGGAATTAATACAACAAAGATTAATTGAAAGTGGTTCAGATTGGAGAATACCGACAAAAGAAGAATGGGATGAAATGCTCAATTCCCTGGAAACAGAAGACGAATATAGAACACACGGAGGTTTTTCTCAAGCTACTGACACTAGGCAATATGGATTGATTGCTGGTGTTGCTTTGAATTAATCTTTGTTGTA